>Ga0256826_1000790_pt1 | contig 19646 bp, 21 predicted proteins | sample CV79metaG_FD_185975 | JGI IMG/M metagenome (GOLD analysis project Ga0256826, IMG submission 185975) | Hydrothermal vent microbial communities from East Pacific Rise, Pacific Ocean - CV79 | ecosystem: Environmental > Aquatic > Marine > Hydrothermal vents | place: Pacific Ocean: East Pacific Rise...
CGAACTTTCTTAACAGACTCAAAAAAAGAAAAAAAGACTAAGCTTCCTCTTCTCTTTCCATTCTATCCTTAGCCTCTATTCCCATAAGAGAGAGACCAGTTTTGATGCTGAGTGCTACTACTAAAAGGAGTTTAAGTAGTTTTGCTTCATCTTCTGTGCCTATCATACGAACATCGTAGTAGAACTTGTGCAGAGATGCTGCGAGTGACTTTAAGTAGTCAGGTAGTTTTTGAACTTGACGAGAACTAAACGCATCTTCAACAACTTCAGGAAGTAGTAGTGCATCAAAAAGAAGTGTATCTGCATTTTCTCCTAAGTTCTTAAGACTCGCTGCGTTTATCTCTTCCTTAGTTACAGTAGCTTTACTTAGTAGTGTTTGTATACGAGCATGAGCATACTGAATGTAGAAGATAGGGTTTGAGCTATCTTGCTTTTTAAACTCAGCAAGGTCAAACTCTAAGGCAGTGTCAGACTTCTTAGAAGCAAAAATGAATCTAAGTGCATCACTTCCAATCTCTTCAACTATATCACTCATAAGTATTACATTACCAGCACGTTTACTCATTTTGTATGGCTCACCATCTTTAAGAAGTGAAACCATTTGAGCTAAAAGAACTTCTAGCTTGTTTGAGTCATACCCTAAGAAGTCTATAGCTGCGTTTACACGAGGGATGTAACCGTGGTGGTCTGCTCCCCAGATGTTAATGTACTGATCAAACCCACGTTCAAACTTTTGGTTATGGTAAACAATGTCACCAGCTAAGTAAGTAGGACGACCATCATCACGAACAACAACTCTATCATGATCATCACCTTTAGACTCAGACTTTATCCAAAGCTTATCTTCTTTTTTATAAACATTATCGCCCATCTTTTTCATAACACGATCCCAGTCTTTATAAAGACCAGACTCATGTACGAAAGTATCGAAGTGAATGTTTGTATTAGCTAAAGAGTCAACAACGATTTCCATTACTTTATCTTTAGCCCACATAGCAAGCTCTTTTTGGCGAGATTCATCATTTAAAATTGCAACACCAAAATGTGCTTGTGCACCAGTAGCTAAAGACTCTAAGTACTCACCTCTATAGTAAGACTCAGGAAACTCTACATTCTCTTCTTTTAAGATGTTCTCGCGAGCATAGAGCTGTATAGAGAGACCAAGTAAGTCTATTTGATTACCCGCATCATTTACATAGTACTCAGCAGTTATATCATAGCCTAGGTGTTTTGCTAAACGGTAAAGAGTATCACCGTAAACAGCACCACGAGCATGACCTATATGAAGAGGTCCTGTAGGGTTAGCAGATACAAATTCTAAAAGTATTTTTTGATTTTTTTCTTGCTTTGCAAAGTCACTAGGATTATCTAATGCCCAAGATGCATACTCTGCTAAAAAGTTTTCACTTAAACGGAAGTTTAAGTAACCTTTTACAGACTCTACACTTGAAAACTCTGGAGACTCACCAAATGAACTTGCAAGTTCTTCGGCAATAATCATAGGAGATTTACGAAGTTCTTTAGCAAGTGAAAAAGCGATAGGAGTAGCAAAGTGACCAAAAGAACGGTCACGTGGTTTTTCTAAAACAACCTCACGACCCAATTTTTCGCGCAAAAGCGCCGATACACGTTGTTTCAAAATATTATGCTTGTGTTGTAGTTGTAGTTTTTGGAGCTTCTGTTGATGCTACTTCTTCACTACCTTCAACTTTTTTAGGTTCTTCAGATGCAACTTCGTCAACTTCTTTCATTTCGTTTTTAAAGTTTTTGATTCCTTTACCGAAACCTTTTGCAAGTTCAGGTATTTTCTTAGCACCAAATAAAAGTACTACAATTCCAAAGATTAAAAACAGTTCCATTCCACCAGGTATTTGAGGCATATTTATTTCCTTATTTAAAAATTATTGCGCAATTATAACTAAATTAACTGTTACTTCTATTATTTATCTTCCCACACTTGAACAAAAGCATTAATTCTGTCATGAGGGATTTTAAGTCTAGCAGTTATAGCAATTTGGCCTAAAACTTTAGCAGCTACATCAAGGTCGTCATTTACAACCAAATAATCGTATTCAGATATTCTCTGAATCTCACGTTTAGCCATTTTCAATCTACCTATAATTACTTCATCACTATCTGTTGAACGATTTTTTAAGCGACTTTCTAGTTCTGATAGAGATGGGGGTGTTATGAAAACAGAGGTAGTAATATCACCAAGTCTATTTTTTATAGCCATATTTCCTTGAACATCAATATCGAAGATAACAAGTTTACCTTTTGAAAGAGCTTTACGAACAGGCTTTAGTGATGTACCATAGTAGTTTCCATGAACTGTTGCATGCTCTAAAAAGTTATCATCTTCAATATCTTTGATAAACTCTTCTTTAGAAACAAAGTAATAATCAATACCTTCAACTTCACCTTCACGCATAGGACGTGTAGTCGTTGAGATTGAAAAATAATAATCACCTATATCATTTTCAATTTTTTTGATTAAAGAACTTTTCCCTGCTCCACTTGGCCCCGAAAGTACAAGTACAACACCATTATTTTCAATCATTAATTGCCACCTAATGTAATGTTTATACTAATTTTCATGCCTTTCAAAGATGCGGCTACATTCTTATCAGTCAAAGCAGTAAGTAAGTTTTTAAGAGCTTCTACCCCATCTGTAGCTTCTTCTACTTCAGATTCTTCACTTTCATCTTCCTCAGTCACTTCTTCTACTAACTCTTCTGATTCTTCTAGTGTCTCAGCAACTTCTTCTTCCACTTCTTCACCAACAGCAATTTTAAGATCACGGCTCGTTAAGCCATCTAAAGAATCAATATCACTAGTAACAAGACCTAAGAGCGTATCTTCATCAACTTCACTTGCTAAATCTTCATCACTCAACTTTTCTACAGCATTTTCTATTTGGGACTCTAAGTCAAGTTCTTCTTCGACTTCGGGAATTTCTTCCTCTTCTGTCTCAAGTACTAACTCTTCTTCAGCTACAACAGGCTCAGCTTCAGTAACTTCCTCTTCTGGCTCAAGCTCTAACTCTTCTTCAACTTCAACAGGCTCAGCTTCAGTAACTTCCTCTTCTGGCTCAAGCTCTAACTCTTCTTCAACTTCAACAGGCTTATCTTCAGTAACTTCCTCTTCTGGCTCAAGCTCTAACTCTTCTTCAACTTCAACAGGCTTATCTTCAGTAACTTCCTCTTCTGGCTCAAGTGCTAACTCTTCCAAATCACCTAATTCTAACTCTTCATCTACTTCATCAAGAGATATATCATCTTCAAGGTCTAACTCTTCTAAATCACCGAGTTCAAGCTCTTCTTCCTCTGTCTCTTCAAGTAAATCTTTAACTTTTTGTGCTTCTTCATCATCTAAGATAGACTCTCCAAGAGTGTCGTCATCCCCTAAATCTAAGTCATCAAGAGATATTTCTTCTTCTAAATCTTCAATATCATTAAGCTCTTCAAGTTCATCAATATCACTAAGGTCTTCTAAGTCATCTAAACTTATCTCATCATCACCTAAGTCAAGATCATCTAGATCCGCTATTTCCTCAATCTCTTCTAGTTCTTCTACTTCATCATCAAGAGTTGAGAATTCTTCGTCTAAGTTAACTTCTGAGGCTTCTTTGCCAAGGATTGCAAATAGTTCTACTAAGTCAGTAGGTAAAAATGGTTTTTTAAGAGTTCTAGTAAAACTTTCTACTTCTTCTGCATCTCGAGAACAGATATATAAAGATTTTGAAAAGTTCACTTTTTCACTAAGTTCGAGGTATAACTCATCTGAGTATAAAGTATCATCTATTACAACTAAATCATAATCTTGTGACGCCAACTCTTCTAAAGATGTTATAACATCAAGTTCGTCAGAAGTTTTTTGCGCACTAAGTGTCACTAGCTTATTTACTACAGGATTATCATTTATAAGTAATATTTTCATTTATATTCCCTCTTATTTTTCGTATTGATATTATTGTACCTAAAAAAAACTAAAAAAGCATTGCTAAGGCATTAAAAGCATCTACCATCTGCAGTTTTAGTATTAACATTGTAGATGCGAAGGTGGCAATAAGTACCCCAAATGAAACCATTATTTTGATTGGAAAACCAATAACTAATAGGTTAAACTGTGGCATTGTTTTCATAAGCATTCCAAATATTACATCTGCTAACCATGAAAGTGCAATGATTGGAAAAGCTATGCTTAACCCAACTAGAAACATGTTTGAAGCTGCTTGAATCACATAGTGAAAGATATTTTCACTCATTATAAAACCACCAAGAGGAATTTTTTGCAAAGAAGCATCTACAAAAAGTAATACCCAATGATGTAAGTCCAACTCAAGTAAAACCATAAGTCCCATAAGAGATAAAAACTGCGACACAATTGGCATAGAGACACCAGTTTGAGGGTCAATAGCACTTGCCATTGAAAACCCCATCATAAAAGAGATCATACCACCAGCAAATGTAATAACATTATATGCTAATAGTAAAATTATCCCTATTACTAAACCAAGCATAAATTCACTTAAAATTGCGAGAATAATTGTTGCGGGATTTATTGCGATTGCAAGAGGTGGCATTGAAGAATAAAAAACTATCGTAAAGAAAAATGCCATTGCTGCTTTAATTTTCATAGGAATATTTTTATGTGAAAAAATCGGAACAGCAATAAAGAGAGCAGCAAAACGAAAAAATAGTAAGATAAAACCAACTATTAATGTTTCACTAAATATCTCTGCCCACTGCATTTATTTGTACTACTTTATCTCTAAAAGTTGTCTATTTTCAAGTTTGTAGACTTTATCGCATTTGTGTGCTAATGTTTCATCATGAGTAACAAGTATCATACCCGCACCTTTATTTTTTAGATACTCAAAAAAGAGTTTCATTACTTCATCAGCTGTAGTTTTATCTAGGTTTCCAGTTGGTTCATCTGCGAAGATGATACGGGGCTGCTTAGTCAGTACTCGTGCTATTGAAACACGTTGTTGTTGACCACCAGATAGTTGCGTCACTTTTTGCTCTATGACTTTTTTTATATCTAAACGAGTAAGTAACTCCTCATCTATTTTTTCTCTCGATAGTATCTCTGAAACTTCTAAGTTTTCATAAGCACTAAAACCATTAAAAAGATAATGTGACTGAAATATAAGTCCTAAATCATGGCGTTTAATACTAGAGAGTCTTTTTTTACTCATAGTTTGGATCTCTTCATCAAAAAGAGAAACCGAACCACTATCGGGAGTAAGAAGAGTTGAAAGTACATGTAAAAGTGTAGATTTTCCACTTCCACTCATACCTATAATAGCGATAGATTCTTGAGCATTTAATTCAAAAGAAACATCAGAAAAAAGTTCATATTCAAATGTATGTGATATATTTTTTGCAGATAATAGATTCATAAAAATATTATATCAAATCTTGCTAAAAGTAACTAGCTAGATGAAGGATAACTTATTCTCACTACATATAGACTCATATAAATAGATATATGTGGAAATATTTCAGTATATTATTTTATACAAAATTGTAACCTATCTATCCAACTAAGTTATATAGCAAAAAAAAAGGGACTAAGACCGAAGTCTTAGTCCCTTTATGCAGAAAGAAAAGAAATTAATCCCTAAGGATTAACCCATTTGTGCAGCAACTTCTGCAGCAAAATCTTCTTCTTTTTTCTCAATTCCTTCACCAACTTCAAGGCGAATGAATGCAGTGATCTCAGCAGTTCCGCCAAGTTCTTTAGCAGCAGCACTAACAGCTTGTGCTACTGTTTTCTTATCATCTAAAACAAAGTCTTGATCAAGAAGTGCTTGTTCTTTATCTAAAGTAGTGTTATCAGCAATAAAACGAGCTAATTGACCTGGTACAATTTTGTCCCAGATTTTCTCAGGTTTGTTTTGAGCTTTTAACTCTGCTTTGATATTTTCTTCAGCAGTAGCTAAAACTTCATCAGTAAGTTGACTCATAGAGATATATGTAGGAACATTATTCTCTTTTTTTCCTAAACGAGCGCGTTCTATGTTATCTTTTTTGATAACTTCAATTCTTCCAACAGTTTCAGATTCAACATAAGCAGCATCGAAATCTTTATAAGAAAGAGTCGAAGGTTTCATAGCAGATGCATGCATAGCTACTTGCTTAAGGAATGGTCTCATACCTTTGGCAGTTTTCTCAGAATCACATTTAGCAGTTACAATAACAGCTATACGAGTGTTTGAGTGAATATAACCGTTAAGTGCAGTAGTTGCATCAGCAGTTAAAGTATTGAAACGTCTCATTTCAATTTTTTCACCGATTTTGATTACTTCAGCTTGAAAAGTTGCACCAAATGCAGAAGCATTAAATGCAGCTACATCAGCAGGTTGATTGTCATAAATATCTTGTGCAGAATCTTTTACTAACTGTTGAAAACCTTCATTTTGAGCAACAAAGTCAGTCTCAGAGTTTATTTCAATAACAGTAGCTTTAGAGAAATCTTCAGCGATAACGATTCCAGCAAGACCTTCTGCAGCGATACGATCAGCTTTCTTAGCAGCTTTTGCGATACCACGTGCTTTTAAAAGTTCAGTTGCCTTAGCGATGTCACCATCAGCTTCAACAAGAACTTTTTTACAGTCCATCATAGGAGCATCAGTAGAAGCGCGAAGCTCCTTTACCATTGCTGCTGTAACTGCTGCCATACTACGCTTCCTCAGTAGCTACTGGTGCAGCTTCTTCAGTTGTTTCTTCAACTTGCTCTTCTTCAGCAGGTGCATCTCTAAGAGCTTTACCTTCGTTGATTGCAGCAGTCATTTCACGACAGAAAAGTTGAATTGAACGAATCGCATCATCATTTCCTGGAATTGGGTAATCAATTAAATCTGGGTCACAGTTAGTATCAAGTGGAGCTACAACTGGAATTTTAAGACAACGAGCTTCTAAAACAGCGATATGCTCTTTTACTGCATCTACAACAAAAAGCATGTCTGGAAGTTTTTTCATTTCACGGATACCACCGAAATATGCTTCTAGTTTAACTTTTTTACGTAAAAGCATTAGTTTTTCTTTCTTAGTTAAAAGATCGATTTGACCATTTTCTTGCATCTCAGTAATAACATCAAGTTTACGGATAGATTTTTGAATAGTTGGGAAGTTAGTAAGCATACCACCTAACCATCTGTTATCTACATAAGGCATGTTACAATCAAGAGCCGCTTGTTTTACAGAGTTACGAGCTTGTTTCTTAGTTCCAACAAAAAGGATAACTTTACCTTCAGCTGCTGCGTCCATAACTATTGTATAAGTGTTACGGAAATAACGAAGAGTTTTTTGTAAATCAATTATATAAATATTTTTACGAACACCAAAGATGTATTTTTTCATTTTCGGGTTCCAACGACGAGTTTGGTGTCCAAAGTGTACACCACATTCTAAAAGGTCTTTCATAGTTACCATAGGTAATCCTTAAATCGCATTTATGCGAAGATTTTGTTAGTTGACTTCGGTAATGCCGGACATTGACTCTTTAAAAAAAGAGTTGCACTAACTTTTGACACATACCTGTTTAATATTCTCAACTTTGCATTAAAGAAGAAAAATCCGCGAATTATACTCAAAATTTGTTTAAATGAAGCTTTTTAGAGTGTTATTAGAATTTATTATACGATTACTCTTGAATTCAAATTGGTTTTATATTATATAATGTATAGTATCACAAAGTTATTATACACCTAAGGGGAAAAAATGAACAAGCCTTTACTATTATCATTGGCTGCAGCGACTATTTTAACATCTAGTCTTGGTGCACAATCAATGTATGAACGTATCCAATCTATGGAACTACAGATGAAGCAAATGGAAAATGAAATCACAACATTAAAAGCTTCTAAAGCTGAAGTTGTTGAGGCAGATGAAGAAGAGACTACTGATGAACCTGCTATAACTCAGCAAAAAGATGAGGACGATGAAGTAGATTCAGAAGATGAAGAAGCAGATGATGCGTCCCAAGACGGTGATGATGAAGATGACGAGGACGAAGATGATGAAGAGACTATAGAAGATCGTGTTAACGACCTTGAAGAGTCTGTAACAGATTTAAATAAAAATACTAATGGTTCTCACTTGAAATTTGGTATTGATTATAGATTTGCTATTGATAACATGCAGTATAAAATGGCTGATGGTACAAAACAGGGTAATGATGCCTTTATGACTAACAGGTTATGGATTAACATGAACTGGAAAGCTACTGATAATCTTAGTTTTACTTCTCAACTTGCATACAATAAAGCTTTCGGTGCTCGTAGTGGAACTGGGTATGCTCCATTTGAAACATTTGATTGGATTACCAATGAAAATGCTTATGATGGTACAGTAAGAGTTCGTTCAGCATATTTTTTATATAAAGATGATAATTTCTTAGGTGATGATGTCTGGACATTTAGTATTGGTCGTCGTCCATCAACTAATGGACATCTTGTAAATTTACGTGATGATGATGTAGCGGCATCTCCAATGGGACACACAATTAATGTTGAGTTTGATGGACTGAGTGCTAAATTTGGTCTAAGTGAAGCGACTGGTATAGATGGTATGTATGTAAAGTTTTGTGCAGGTCGTGGTGGTACAAATGCTAATGCAAAATTCTTTTCTGTAAATCAAGCGGGACAGCCAAGTATTAGTGCTCCATACTCAACAAATGAAGATGATACTCCAGACATTGATTTAGGTGGATTAATTTTTGTTCCATATAATGATGGTCAATATGGAATAGCTACACAATACTACTATGCTAATAATTTGATAGATGCTGATGTTGATCCATCAACTTATAAGTTTGTTGGTATGAAGAATGTTGGTGGTATGCATAGTTTTACAGCTAACCTAACAATGAATGGTATTGGAGATGAGTGGAGTGACTATCTTGATGATACTTTCTTCTTTGTAAGTGGAGCAGTAAGTGTAACTAATCCTAAAGATGGTGTAGTTGGTGGTATGCTTGGCTCTACAGAATCTCAAACTGGTTACTCTGCATGGGTAGGTCTTCAAATGCCATCGGTTATGACAGAAGATGGAAGATGGGGTCTTGAGTACAACAAAGGTTCAGCTTACTGGAGAAGTATCACTTATGCTGAAGATACAAATACTGGTTCTAAACTAGCTGCACGTGGTGATGCTTACGAGATATACTTTACTGAACCATTAGTGGAAGATATATTATCTCTTCAAATTCGTTACACTTATGTTGATTACAAATATACTGGAAGTAATGGTTTCTTTGGAAACACAACAGGGACACCAATTCTAATTGACACTCTTACAACAACTAATCCTCAGAGTGCAGGAAATGCTATTGACATAGCACAAGACCTTCGTGTCTACTTACGTTATAGATATTAACACTAAAAAGCTCTCCTCTTTAGGAGAACTTTAACTATCAACTACTAAGCTTGTAAACGCTCAAGTTCTTCTTGAACTTTAGCTACATGCTCTTTTACTCTTACCTTTTCAAAAAAACCTTTTACAATACCTTCTGGATTAATGATTAAAGTTGTTCTTACTATTCCCATGTACTCTTTACCGTAGTTTTTCTTTAGTTGCCAAACACCATACTCTTGCATCATGTCAGTAGACTCATCACTTAGTAGTGTTATACCTAAGTCTTTTTTCTCTATAAAGTTACGATGTTTTTTAGTACTATCTGCACTCACACCAATAATGATAGCATCAAGTTCTGAGAAGTCTGGAGCAGCCTCTGTAAACTCACAAGCTTCTGTTGTACAGCCAGGAGTATTATCTCTTGGGTAGAAGTATAAAACTATCCACTTACCTTTTAAATCTCTTAAACATATCTCAATATCGTCTTGATTTGGGAGACAAAACTCCGGTGCTTTTTCATCAATTTTTATCATATTTTTATTCCTTAATTCTAATTTTTTAATATACAAACAATAGTAGATAAACCCAAACGCCACTAAATGAAGTAAATATAATACTTATAAATGTTTTAACGGCTAAGAGTCTATGAGAGTTTGAAGCTTTTCCGGGAAGAGTAGCTTTCATATAGTTATAGTTCCCAGAAATAATAGTTTGACTCCAAAAATAGAGCATAAGAATTGCTATGATAATATGTACTATCAGAACCACTAATGCATAAGTATAAGGGACACTACTTTCACTCATAAAAGCATCAAAACCACCACCTACACGAACACCAAGTTCAAAGTAAGCAACAACTATAAGAGAAAATACAAAGATTATATTTTGAAAAATCATATGTGTTTTAAACATTCTTTTTCGTGCTAAAAGAATAGCCCCATAAACTAAAAGAGGTAAAAAAGCTACAATAAGAGTTACCATATCCATAAAAAGTGGTGCTTTAGTTCCTAAGAACCCAGCTTCAAACATATATTCCATAATTAATTCCTATTTTTTTGTTTTATGTAGTATATCGCAGTAATAATTACTAGCACAAGCATAACTACAATAGTAATCTGTTTTAAGTAAGTGTTAATAAGCTCTTGATTTTCACCTATAAAGTATCCAAGTAGAGTCAATATTAAAGCCCAAATTCCAGCACCCAATGCAGTATAGGCTGAAAACTTAACCAAATTCATTTTACATAACCCAGCCGGTATAGAAATAAGCTGTCTAATACCGGGAATAAGTCTTCCCGTAAAAGTAGAAATAGCTCCATGTTTGAGAAAATAAGTATCCATCTTCACAAGAGTTGCTTGTTTGATGAAAAAATACTTTCCATATTTTTCTAAAATAGTTCGACCAAGTGTAAATGCTATAAAATAGTTAATAAATGCACCAACCATTGAACCACTAAGCGCACTAATCATAATCATCCATATATTCATCTCACCTTGACTAGCAAGATAACCCGCTGGAATAAGAACTATTTCACTTGGAAAAGGTATAAAACTACTCTCAATTGCCATCATAATAAAAATGCCAAGGTAGCCCCAGTCAAAAATGAGGTCTACTAAAAGTTGTGCAAGTTCATGTATCATCTAAATGATTTCCTCTAAGTTTTTTATCATCTTCATTGCTACATTACTATTTGAATGTTCTAAAAGTTTTTTACTTTTTTCTTCTAAGTTTGGAGAGTCTAAAACTGCTAGAAGTTTCTCTTTAAGAGTTCCACTCTCTCGCTCACACCAACCCATTTCGTTCTCTACAATAAAATGAGCATTAAAAAACTGATGATCACCTGCTGCATAAGGATAAGGAATGTAAAATGCCGGACATCCATTAGTGCTAAGCTCCCAAAGAGTACTCGCTCCTGCACGACTCACTGCTAAGTCAGACTCGGCGATAAGTCTTGGTATCTCAGTTGTAAAAGCATAAAGTTCTACCTCTACACCTAGCGTTTGATATGCCTTTTTCACCCGTTGAAAATCAGCCTCACCCGCTTGATGTATAACCTTAACCTGGCGTTTATCAAGAGTTCCTGCCATATCCAATGCTAAATCATTAATAGCTTTGGCACCATGACTTCCACCTAAAAAGATAATTGTTTTCAGGTTCTTTCTTACTCTTTGAGTTTGTGCAAAAACTTCTTTTACAGGATAGCCTTTGATAGAGGAGTTCTCATTATAAGCTGAGATAAAACTCTTTGCATAAGGTTTTAAGATGGCGTTTAATCTACCCTCAACTGCATTTTGTTCATGGATAAAAAGAGGTATTTTTTTACTCAAACAAGCGATAGATGCTGGGGCAGCTGAAAAACCACCGACACTATAAACGACATCAATATAGTTTTCTTCTAAAAGCTTTCTAGCCTTAAAAAAAGCAGCTAAAACTTTAAAAAGTGCCTTGACCTTTCCTAAGCCTCTTTGATTTACAACACCTGTTGTTTGTAAAAAATAGACCTTAGAGAAGAGTGTAGAATCTGCAAAGTATTTTTGATCTTGTCCTTTTGTTGAACCTATAAAAATACTCGTATGTCCAGCTTTACAAGCAGCTTCAAGAAGTGCTTCGGCTATCATCAAGTGTCCACCAGTACCACCACCAGTTATGCAGATATTCATAGTTTTACCTTATCCATTTCAACTTTGTTTGAAGCCATAAGTACCATTCCCACGCCAAATGCAGCACCAAGCATTGCAGAACCACCATAAGAGAGAAAAGGCACAGAAATACCTTTAATAGGGGTAATTCCACTAATACCATAAGCATTTACTAAAAAAGCAAATGAAAGAATAAGTCCAATACCGATACTAAATAAATAAACTGTTTTATCTTTTGTTCTATTTGCAACTTTAAAAATTCGATGAAGCATAAGAAGAAAAACTGTGACTATAAATAAAACACCAAAAAAACCAAACTCTTCTGCAAGTCCTGCAAGTACAAAGTCTGTATGAACTTCCGATAAAAAACCTAGTTTAAATGTTCCATTTCCTATGCCGACACCAAAAAAACCACCATTGTTAATGGCGTTTAGAGAGTGCCCTATCTGATAAGGTTCTACTTCTACTGGTACTCTTAGTTTCTCAGCTAATGAAGCAGGAAGTATCTCTAAAACACTATTTTGTGCTAATGCCCACCAAGATTTAATACGAATAATTCTATGTTCAGCTGTAAAGATAAAAAGTATGACTGCAAGAAAAATTCCACCTAAAATACTTAGAAAAAATCTAAAACTACTTCCTGCAAAAAGAGTCATAAAAAGAAGTGTTAAACCAAGAACAACTACCTGTCCTAAATCTTTTTGTAAAAAAGCAATAATAAACATAGCCCCTATAAATATAACTCCATAAGGGGCAAAACGCTTAAACTCATTTAGTAGACCCATACCATCATGATGCCCAAGTTTGCGAGAAAAACTCCATGCTAAAAAGTATACAAATCCAACTTTAAAAAACTCAACTGGTGCTAAAGAGAAACCAGCTATCTTAATCCAGCGTTTAGCTCCACCAACTGCAGACACAAGACTCTCTGGTAAAAATGGCATAGCTATCATAAGTGTTAGTGAACCAAAAAAGAGTAAGAATCCTATCGGTTGTAACCATTTCTCAGGGTCAAGTCTTGAAAGAATAAAAATAATAGTGATCCCTAAAATAGCGAATGCAGTCTGTCTTATGGCAAAATGAAACTCATTTACATTAAAAAGAAGTGTAGTGTAGGGAGCGAGTGTATAAGACAAAATCACACTAGAGGCGATAAGTATGCTCACTAATGTGAAGAGTCTTCTATCTGCACTCATCTATTTTATCTTATTAATTTTGAGAACGAATTCTACTTCTGGTTGAGAGATATGTAGCTCTTTAGAGATAGTTTCAAGTGAAACACCCTGCTTGAATAGTGAAAGAATTTTTTCATCATCGTTTCCATGAATAGAAGTTGGAATACTTATCTGCTTGACGCCACTCTCTAGATGAGCGATTCTATTGTTTATCTCTGAATCTATTGCATTTATATTTTCTTGAAGTTGTTGAAGTCCTTGACTTAGTGGATGAACCATATCATAAACACTTCTCTCAATCTCTTGGTAAATATCTTCATCATTCATTCTTTGAGAATTTTCCTTGATACTTGCTTGTGTCTCGACAAGATTTTTTTTGAGATAAAAAAGTTCACGATTAAGCTCTTCAACTACAGTTGCAACTGAACGGATATTTTTAGAATAGTCAGCATCTTTAGAGTAAACATAATAGAGTAGATAAAGAATAATCCCAGCCATAGCTACAACTATATACTCTATACTAAACTGCTGATAATTCATGACTTATCCTCTTTTGCTTCTCTGATTAAGACACGTTCACGAGCTGTCATATAAGCACACCACTCTTTTTCATCACGGTCATGCATCTTGATAAACTTTGCAAGTTTTGAGTCTATAGCTTTAAAAAACACACCAACATCTCTTTTAGGATAAACAGGCATTTCAATACGACCATAGTAAACTTCACCAACTTTAAGAAGTGCATCTTTGAGCTGAAAATATTCAAAACCAATAGAGTCTATCTTGGCACTTGAAGTAAGGGAGATTCTCTTTGGCACTTCATCTTTTAAAAACATCTCTAGTGCATCTATTTTTCTATGAAGCTCTACTACTAACTGCAATAAAACTGGATCTGTTTCACGAGTATCACCCTTAGCTTTAGCTAGTTTTAACCACTGACTAATAGGGTCTTCATCTGATTCACTGAGTTGCTGATACTCTCTTTCATAAGATTCTTTATCTAAAGTAGCGACACTAAAGTAGAGGCTTATCGGAGCCGCGACTAAACGAGGCGTACTCATGCAATAATCCTATCTAGGACAATAAGAACAAAAAATGCAACTCCTAAATAACCATTTACTGTAAAAAATGCACGGTCTATCTGAGTAAAATCTTGTCTTACTAGTTTTTGCTCATAAGCTAAAACTACTCCACTTCCTACAGCTGCCACAAAGGCGAAAATACCAAGTCCTCCAGCCCAAACAAAAAGAATCCAAAATAGAACACTTAAAGCATGAAAAAGGGCTGAGATAAAAAGCGTAGCTTTTGAACCGTAGATAGAAGGGATAGAGTGTAAACCTTCCTCTTTGTCAAACTCCATATCTTGAAGGGAGTAAAGAAGATCAAATCCAGCCACCCAAAAAATAACACCAAGACTTAAAAGAACTGACCATAAAGGGATTGTTCCAAGAACAGCAACAACACCAGCAATAGGAGCTAACCCCAGTGAAATACCAAGAATGATATGTGCCATAGATGAAAAACGTTTAAAGTATGAGTATGAACCTAAAACTCCAAGAATAGGAATACTTAGGGCAAAGGCTAAAGGATTTATCATATAAGCTACTGCAATAAAAATCAAAAAATTCACACCGATAAAAATAAGGATGCTTGTACTATCTAAACGCCCATCTACATTTGGTCTATCTTGTGTACGAGGATTCGCTGCATCTACATCTCTATCTGCATAACGGTTCACACCCATAGCAAAGTTTCTAGCCGAGAGTGCTGCAAAAATACCCATAATTAAAAGATAAAAACCAAACCAACCATCAGCTGCAACTACCATAGCTATAAATATAAATGGTAATGAAAATATGGAGTGCTCAAACATCACTAATTCATTAAAATCTTTCGCTTTTTGTATAAGTTTTTCCAAGTTTAATAGCCCCTACTAGTTATTATTCTTATTTTACCTAAAAGTGTTTTAAAATGATATAATTTCTTCATGAAACAACTTGCAATAATTGGACCAACAGCATCTGGAAAGAGTGATTTAGCAATTAAAATTGCTCTTAAAATTGATGCTTACATACTTTCTATAGACTCACTAAGTATCTACAAAGAGATAAATATAGTTTCAGCGAAACCTTCTAAGGAAGAGTTGGCAAGTGTAAAACATTTTGGAATTAATGTTTTAAATCCTGATGAGTATTTTAGTGTAGATATTTTCATTGACCTCTACAAAGAAGTCGTTGAGACTTGTAAGGCAGAGAGTAAAAATCTGATTATTGTTGGTGGAACTTCTTTTTACTTAAAATCTTTAATGCAAGGGCTCTCTCCTCTTCCAACAATCACAGACGATGTGAAGAAAAAAGTTCAGAACTCTCTTAAAAAACTTGAAGAATCTTACTCTACCTTACTAAATTTAGATAAAAAATATATGAGTAAGATAGATAAAAATGATTCTTATCGTATAGAGAAAGCTCTTTTAATTTATAAAGCTTCAGGAGTCACTCCAAGCGAATGGTTTGAGCAAAATCCACCTCAAGCTGTAATCAAAAATCTTCCAGTCTTTAACATTGATGTAGAGAGAGATGTCATTAGAGAGAGAATAAGCAAGCGTTCTTTTAAAATGTTAGAGATGGGACTTATAGATGAAGTCGCATTTTTAGAACATAAATATACAAGAGAACCACATTCAATGAGTAGTATTGGAATAGTTGAAGTTTTAGAGTTTCTTGATGGAAAGGTTGAAAAAGAGCAGATGATAGAGTTAATATCTATTCATACTGCTCAACTTGCTAAACGCCAGCAAACTTTTAATAGAACTCAGTTTGAAGGTTTAGTAAGTGACAAGCTAGAGAACTTAGAAGATATTATTCTAAACTCTCTTGTGTAGGATTAACCTCTAGCAGTTACTTCTAGTAAATGGTAACCAAATTGTGTTTTAATTGGTCCATAAACTACACCAACATCACCACTAAATACAGCCTTATCAAACTCAGGAACCATTTGTCCAGGTCCAAACTTACCTAAATCTCCACCTTGTGCAGATGAAGGACAAGAAGAGTTCTCTTTTGCTGTAGCCTCAAAACTTGTGCCATTCTCTATCTCAGTTTTCAACTCATTACATTTTGCTTCACTATCTACTAGTATGTGTCTTGCTGTTGCCCATGCCATATTTTATTTCCTTAATTAATTATTTGGATGAAATTTTACACTGTAGTTCTTTGAATTTAATTAATCAAACAAATTAAGTTGATTCATTCTCTCTTGGCAATCATAATTTAAGTATTATGTTGTAAATTAAAATAGGAAATAAAATGACTAAAATATTACTTGCACTTGTTATGGCACTAACATTTATCGGATGTAGTTCAAAAGGCGAAGATCTTTCAAACATCACACCAAAACTTATAGTTGGAAATACTCTGACACTTAAATTAAACGATCAGTTTGAAAAAAGTCAAACACTAAATGCTAACACTAACAAAATTATTTTTGCTTTTGCAAAAGATTCAGCACATATTTGTAATGACTTTTTTGATACAAAAAAACCAACTTATTTAGCAGATAACAACACTCAGTTTGTTGCTGATGTTAGTGCTGCACCATCACTTATAAGAAGTATGTTCATCCTTCCTGGACTTAAAGATTTTAAACATACAGTTTTACTTTTAGATGACAAAGCTATCGCTGCACCTTATAGAAAAGATATGGATACAGAAAAAATCGTTCTAGTTTCTATCTCAAATGGTAAAGTTTTATCTATAACAACTCTAAACTCTCAAAAAGAACTCCAAGAAGCTATAGAAGCTAAATAGTCCCTATAACTCTAACAGCACGGTGTCTCGCCGTGTTGATTCAAACTTCTTACATCCACTCTCAAATGCTCCACCTTCACCAACTAAAATACACTTATGCTTTGCACGAGTTACCGCTGTATAAATCAGTTTTGTATTATGCATTATGAAATGTGTAAAACTCATTGGAATGACTACAATATCATACTCCATACCCTGAACTTTATGGATAGTGAGTGCATAAGAGAGCATCAGGTGAGACTTTAGCTCCTCATACTCATACACCACAACTACATCTTCATTTGGATAAAAAACAAAAAGTTGCTCGTCATCCTCTTCTATCTTAAAAAGAAGTCCACTCATGCCGTTAAAAATACGACGAGTATTTGACTCTTCACCCATTTTAAAGCCATCGCCACTCCATGAGGTCATATTTTCATTTTTAGTATGAACAACCTTATCCATTAGACGAAACTCTAACTCTCCTCTCTTAACACATTTACTAGGGTTTGGGTTAAAATACTCTTGGAGGACCTTATTTAGGTTGGTGCTTCCAAGTATTCCACCCTTCATTGGTGTTATCACTTGAAAATAGTTAAGATACTCTTTTATCTGCTTATTTTTCAGTCTATATCTTGCTTTTTCTATTGACTCAACTACACGGTGAACTATCTCACTTATAATGTTGTTTGAGTTTTCATCTCTTAGATTTTTAAGTTCATCCCCAGAGAGTTGATTTCGCAAAGAGTAGTAGTTATCAATACTTACATCAATAAACTCAAAGTCATCATACTTTTGTCTATACAGAGGGACTTCACCTTTACGAATATCATTGGCAATGAGGGTTATGGCTTGATCTTCACTCTGTCTAAATATTTTAGTAAGTTTGACAATGGGTCCTAGTTCTAAAGTAAGTGCATCACTAAGAACATTTCCAGCACCAATAGGAGGAAGTTGTGCATCATCCCCAACGATAATAATAATTGATTTACGAGAAATTTTGCCTATAAGCCTAGCAAAAAGTGAAGAGTTAATCATAGAAGCTTCATCTATTAAAATAACACTATATGGGAACTTATCTGAGGATTCATGTTTGATAAGAAGTGACTGTATCGTCGCAGATTCATAGCCTGTTGTATCACTGATACGTTGAGAGGCTATTCCACTCAGGGCACAGGTCATAATCTCTTTTTTATCAAACCTTGTGTTAAGAAGGTTAAGAAGCGTTTTTGCAGTTGTACTTTTACCAGTTCCAGCATACCCTACAAGAAAAAGTAGTGAAGCACCATCATTAATCTTAATAACGGCTTCTTTTTGCTGCTCACCAAGTTTTAAGTCCGAATCTTCTAAAAATTTATCTAAATCTTTAACAAATCCTCCACTACTCATTTTTGCACGAGTTTTAAACTCATCATATAGATACTTTTCAGCGTCATAAAGTCTAGCGGGAGACACCCTGTTATTTTTCATAATAACAATACTACCCTCACCTACTCTTTCAATTAAAGCAGCCTCGTAAAGATGTGACTTACCCGTAAATGTCAGAAGTTCATTAAGTCCACCAAATAGCACCTCTTTAGAGATACAAGAGTTACCTTGTGCCTCACAGTAGTTTAGAAGTACATAATCCATAGCAGAACTGATGCGCCCTTCATTTTCTCGCTCTACACCCATCTTAAGTGCAAGTTCATCTGCTCGTTTGAAGCCAATGGAGTTTATATGAGTAAGTATGTAAGGGTTTTCTTTTATCTTTGTGCATGGTTCATCTACATCTTTCATAGCTGTAGCGATAGTTGTAAGTAGTGCTGGTGAGACATCATAAGGACTCAAAAATTCACCTAAACGCCGCATTGAACGGAACTGTTTCCATGAAGCTTGAATCTTTTTAAGCCGTTTCTCTTTTATGCCCTTAAACTCTAGAAGTTTTTCGATGTCATTATCAAGAATATCGATAAGTCCTTCTTGTCCAAACTTCTCTATTAAGTCAGCAGAGAGTTTTTTTGTAAAGCCTTTTATTATTTTATTTAAAAAGAAAAAGAGTTCATTTTGATTTACTTTGAGGGATTCAAATTTGAAGGTCTTACCATGTTTTTTATGTTCATGCCACTCACCACTCAGTGTAATAGCTGAACTTTTTATGTTCTCAACAGAACTTTCATAGTAAGTCCCACTAATTTTTTCACCTGATTTCAAAACAGCTATAAAAAAGCCATCATCTTCAAAAAGAATTCTATCAATCTGACCAATGAGAGTAGTAGCCAAAGAGTATTCCTTTTTCTTGTTAAATAAAATATGCTATAATTTTATCAGTTGGGACGATTAGAGAGAGTGAACTCTCTAAAAGCTTTTAATATAGTTTTAATTCTAATAGAATCAAAACTATAACAATTACGAATGGAAGTCGCATTGTTACTCCTTTTTAAAGGCTAACCCTGTCCCACCTAACATCCTCATAACACAACTTCAAGAACTCCATAATCACCAACTGATATACAATTATAATCATTTCTTTGGGAAGTCATTAAAAGTATGACAAATTGCCATACTTTTTAAGTAGTTTATATTTATTTAGTCACTATCGCAAAACTGATATCTAAAATCTCTTTATGTTCTTTGATGAATTTATTTAAATCTTTAACTTTTAAACTCTTAATTTTTTCTAACTCTTGTGTTGAGTGACCG
>Ga0256826_1000791_pt1 | contig 19644 bp, 35 predicted proteins | sample CV79metaG_FD_185975 | JGI IMG/M metagenome (GOLD analysis project Ga0256826, IMG submission 185975) | Hydrothermal vent microbial communities from East Pacific Rise, Pacific Ocean - CV79 | ecosystem: Environmental > Aquatic > Marine > Hydrothermal vents | place: Pacific Ocean: East Pacific Rise...
CCATAAGTGACCTGTTCGTTTGTATTTTTTATTAAAATATATAGCGTAGTTTGAGTTGATTTGTCGCATAAATAGAGATAGATTTTCTCTTGTTGTCTCTATTAATAGATGATAATGGTTATCCATCAAACAGTAATCATGAATATTCACTCTATAGATTTTACAAGCTTTGCAAAGTATTGCCAAATATTGCTCTTTATCCTCATCACACTTATAGACTCTCTCTTTTGCTACTCCTCTATTTACAATATGATGGAAACCTGCCATATTTAATCTTGGTCTTCTTGCCACTTAATAATCCTTATTTTAGAGTTTAGTATTGTAGCTATTTTTTTCTTAAAAGTTTATTTTCATCACCTGACCCTATTGGAAAAGATTTAAAAAAACTTTGAAAGAGATAAATCAATATCTCTCCCAAAGTATGCTAAACTACTGTAATAAATCTATGAAGACTAATTATAGTGGAGTTACATTCTCAGCTTGAGGACCTTTTTGACCTTCGCCAATTTCAAATGTTACTTTTTGACCTTCAGCTAGAGATACTCTTCCATAACCAGTATGGTTTACTTGACGAAAGTGTACAAACACATCTTTACCGCCATCTTCTTGTTGGATAAATCCAAAACCTTTTTCTTCATTGAACCATTTTACAGTTCCATTTTGCAAATCTGCCATTGTTATACCTCTATGGGAAAATACACTTAATAATAAAGTGGAGTAGGATAGGAGAGTCGTTCGTTTAGCATAAAAAGTATTAGTTACACATAAAAGACAGACTCAAGCCATATCTTTCATCAACCATATTATATCTTTTTTTTATTTAAACTAATAAGATAAATATGGTTTTTTAATATTATTTTTCTATTCTATGGTTTAATATCTTTTTTATTGTATCAATTGAGCAAAAAAACACTGCATCAAAGATAGGATTTAGCTTTGTTACATCATCATTGACAATATCAAAAGCTACTGTTTTAAATCCAGAGCCATCTTCCCTATGTAGTGGTTTAATAGTAAACTCAATTGGTTTTAGTGTTCTTACAAGATTTAATACACTTTTATAACTCTTATCACTCTTTTTTGGCAAAAAGTTTCCTCTTTTTGTCTCATTAATTCTTGTTTTAATTAAAAGTTCTATTTTATCATTAAAGATAACTTTTTTCCACTTTATTGTTCCCAAATGAAATCTAAAATCGGAATGTTTACTTGTTAATGGATGTGGTTTTGTAGCTCTAATCTCTTCTAATAACTGAAGAAAAAAGTTTTGCCCCCCAAATGAATTAGCACACTTTGTTAGCTCAAGATGATACTTTATTTTACTATCCTCATCTAAATTCTTAAAATCACACATAATAATCTCCTTTGTATTGTAATATCTTTATAAAACTCTCTTAATTAAATGCCAAGCCAAACACCATTTTTTAAATAGTAGCTTATAATATAAAATGAAACAATAGCTAGATAAAAACTATTGAACAATAAAGAGACTATTTGCCATTTTCTATAAGATAGCTCTGTTAGCTTTAAAAGCAGTGTTGCTATACCCATAAAAGTTCCTATTATAACTGTTATATATAAAATATATCCTACATAATAATAATCTTTTTGCAATATACAAAATGGGCATTTATGAGTTGGAAGTTCATATATATAAGGAGAAAATATAACTATCAAAGATATTATAGATATAATAAAAAAAGATATATTTAATAGACTAAATATCCTAATATATTTAAAACTTATAAATAGAGCAATAAAATTCAAATAAAATAGCATTAAAGCATTCATTGGTTCTATTGTTATAAGTGAGCCAACAAATGATTTTTGAGTTGCATTAAAAAGATTACCACAACATGATACAATCTGCTTAGGGTCAAGAGCATTAAAATGATAAAACTCCATGGTAATTTCAGATAATAATATTAAAGCTATTGGTATAAAAAGTATAAACTTAATATGGCTAAACTTTCTATCGACTCTTTTATTATCAATGCTATTTAAGAGCAACCAAAGAGAGAAGAGATATATACTCATAACTTTAATCATTAATAGATACGCCCCAACGCTAGAGGCTGTAACCACACCTGCCCCACACATTGCCCCAGAGATAAAATCAGAGAGTACATCTTGTGTATATACAAAAAAGATTAAAGCTGGTATTTTAATATATAGTATAAACTTAATAATAATTGAGCCTAGATATGCTAATTTATCTAACCTATACTGTCTTTGAGTCGTATCATCCTTATTATAGTATAGAGATATTTTAATTGAAATATATAGTGCAGTAATAGTAAAAATAGAGATAATAAGATTCAATATAAATATTGTAATAATATTAGGATGATTAAACATTACTATCTCTATTATTTATAGTAACATCAAAACTTAATCTTGCCATCTGTAACTCCTCGTCTGTTGGAATAACTGCTATTTTAATTTTAGATAATTTTTTATTGATAAAAGTTTTTGATTTAATATTTTTATTATTATCTATTTTTATACCAAATATTTTTAAATTCTTTAATATCTTATATCTAATAAATGCAGAATTTTCACCAATCCCACCAGTAAATACAATTGCATCAACTTTTTGATTAATTATAGCAATATATGCTCCAATCTGTTTAACAATAGCATAGCAGAACATCTCAATGGCAAGGTTATATATATTATCTTTTTTAGATAATTTAATTATATCACGCATATCTTGAATATCTGTTAGCCCCTTCAGTCCACTCTCTTTGTTAAAAACTCTATCTATATCTTTTATAGTTAAATTTTTATTATTTGACAAAAAAAGTGCAATAGAAGGGTCAATACTACCACAACGAGTTCCCATAATTAAACCTTCAAGAGGGGTAAAGCCCATTGAAGTATCAATACTCTTACCTTTTTTGATTGCTGTAGCACTCACTCCAGAACCAATATGAAGAGTTATCAAATTTGGTCTATTTTTCTTCAGAAGCTTTGACATCTCTGATAATATATATTGGTGTGAAGTTCCATGAAATCCATATTTTCTGATTCTATCTTTTTGATAAAAATCATCAGATATAGCATATCTATAAGCATAATTTGGCAAAGTTTGATGAAATGCTGTATCAAAAATAGCAAAATGTATCGCTTTTGGATATAATATTTGAGCTTTCTTTATACCTAATAGATTAGATGGATTATGCAATGGTGCAAGTGGTATTAACTGCTCTATTTTATCTATAACTTCACTATCTATTATAGTAGCTTGATTAAAAAATTCTCCACCATGAACAACTCTATGAGCTACTTGAGATATATCTTTTGATTTTACATTAGCATTTTTAAGAGTTAAAGACATAATTTTGAAAGCATCTTTATGAGACTTTATTTTTAATTGCTTAATAATTTTGTTGTTATTTATAGTTGTTGTAGTTATACTTATATCTTCACCTATCTTCTCTATAACAGATGATAAAAGCTCTTTTTGGCTAGGCATATCAAAAAGTTTAAATTTAATTGATGAACTTCCTGAATTAATTGTAATTATTTTCATAATTAAAAAGTCTATTTATATAGAAGTCGTAATCAAATACTCTTCTATATAATTTTTTCTAAAAGAATTAAGCAGCAGGAACTACTGATACTTTTTTCTGTTTTGAAGTTTTGTTACTAAATTGAACAACACCTTCTACTAAAGCAAAAATTGTATGGTCTTTACCAATACCAACACCATTACCAGGATGTACTTTTGTACCTCTTTGTCTAATAATAATATTACCTGGGATTACTGCTTCTCCACCAAATTTTTTAACACCTAATCGACGACCAGCTGAATCACGATTATTCTGTGTAGAACCTTGACCTTTCTTATGTGCCATCTCTTCTCCTTATGCTATTGAAGTAATTCTAACTCTTGTAAAGTCTCTTCTGAAACCTCTTTTTAGTTTAGAATCTTTTCTTCTTCTTTTTTTGTAGATAATAACTTTTTTATCTCTACCTTCATTTATAACCTCACCTTTAACTACAGCACCCTCAACTAATGGAGTACCGATAGTTAAATCACCATCGTTATCAAGAGCAAGAACTTCATTAAATTCTACTACACTTTTAGGCTCTAGGCTCATTTTATCAAAACAGATAATATCACCCTCTCGAACTTTAAACTGTTGCCCATCTGATTTTATGATTGCGTACATTTGCAAACCCTTTGTATCTATATTATTTTAAAAAAGTGTTGCATTATATCTAAAAAATGTTTAATCCGTTTTTAAAACACCACTAAATCTTTAGATATAATCACAATCAACTGCTAAAAATGAACCTCTCTATTAGTTAATGCTATACAATCTATCTCAATTAAAGCATCTTTTGGCAATCTTGAAACCTCTATAGTACTTCTTGCAGGTTTATGTGCCGCAAAATAATGAGCATATATTTTATTAACCTTTTCAAAATCATTCATATCTTTTAAGAAAATATTACATTTAATTACATCGTTAAAGTGACATCCAGCTTTTTCAAGTATATAAAATAGATTTTTCATAACTTGATGTGCTTGATTATCCACATCAGATGCTACCATAACGCCATTTTCATCCATTCCAATCTGACCAGAAGTATAAACTAAACCATTAACTTCCATAGCTTGTGAATATGGTCCAATTGCTTGTGGCGCTTCTTTTGTTGAAATTATTTTCATTAGTTCTCTCCTATTTTTTTTCGTAAAATATATAACTAGTAGAGTAATCAGAAAATTCAAAATATACTTTTTTCTCATCATCTTCTAATTTATTATTTAAATTTTTATCATTAAATCCATATCCATATCTATATGGTCTTGCTTGATCCGAATCAGTACCATAAGCAGTTGATAGCTTATCTATCTTCATAAATCTTTTAATTAACTTATCTCCAGCATATATCTCTAACACTCCTGCTGTTCCAGTCCAGTTTTGTAAAGAACGACTAAGTTTATTTTGTGTCTCTTGAGTACAACTAGAGAAAAATAGTACTATTGACACAACTAAAATATATTTAATTTTCATTAATATCCCTTTTTATTTATAATAGTTTTGGTATTCTATCAAATTTTTGTTATATTTTTCATATTATCTTAAAAAATAGACTTTTAAAAAAGTTTTATACCAAGAGATAATTAAAAAATACAAGTTAAAAAATAGTTAGTAGAAAAATATAATAAAGAAATTGTGTTTTGATTATATACTCTCAAGACTAAGCTTGAGAATATGAAGATTTTAGAAGTACTATACTAACTCTATGATTGCCATAGGTGCAGCATCACCTCTTCTAAGTCTAGTTTTTATAATTCTTGTATAACCACCATCTCTATCTGCATATTTTGGTGCTATATCATTCATTATCTTTTTAGTACTCTCTTTATCTTGTAACATTGCAAAAACTGCACGGTGAGCATTAAAATCACCTACAATAGCTTTTGTTACAAGTTTTTCATAATACTTTCTAAGTTCCTTTGCTTTTGGAACAGTTGTCTCTATTCTTTCACTAGTTGTTAAAGCTATTGAAAGATTTTTTAACAATGCCGCTCTATGCTGAGATGTTCTATTCAGCTTACGGTATCCATGTCTATGTCTCACTGGAATCCTTTTTAGTTTTTAATTGTTCAAATTTCTTTATAAGATTAGCTCTTAGTGTATCACTAAGTTCAAAATCAGGACCAAAACCTTGATCTATCAGACATTCACTAATTTCATCAAGAGATTTTTTACCAAGATTTTTAATCTCTTTAACATCATTTGCATCCATAAGTACTAACTCACCTAAATATGCAATATTAGCTCTATCTAATGAGTTAAATGACCTTGCACTTAATCCAAGGCTATCTATGCTTGTAAGATACTTCTTAAGTTCGCTATCATCATTAGATTTTTTAATCTGCACTGATGATATATTCACATCAAGTACACCATTAAAAACTGATAATTGTCTATTCATAACCTCTAAAGCATTTGTAAATGCTTCAACTGAACCTATTTGACCATCTGTTTCAATATCAAAAACTATCTTTTCGTAGTTAGGATTATCCTCTACTAAGACAGATTCTATCTTATAGTTGGCTTTTTTAACAGGCGTAAAGAAAGCATCAAGGGCAATATGACCCTCTTCAATATCATCTCTTAAATCTTCAGTTGGAACATAACCTATACCCTTAGAAATAACAACACTAAAGTTTATCTGAGCATCTTCATTTAGCGTTGCTAAGTGAGCCTCTGGATTTACAACTTCAATCATATCGTTATTAAGGTCCGCAGCCACAATATCTTTGTGTCCTTCAAATGAGTAATTAACTTCTACTCTATCTAATCCATCTTTGATTTTAAAACGAATATTTTTTAGGTTTATTATAAATATGGCAACATCTTCATGCATACCTCTAATACTATCAAACTCATGAGAAGCATCTTCTATATTAATAGATATAGGTGCATATCCTATAGAGCTACTTAAAATCAATCTTCTTAGTGGATGTGCTAAAGTAATAGCATAACCACTCTCAAATGGATATGCTATAATCTCTGCTCTACTATCGCTGATTTTGTTAACTTCAACCTCTGTTGGAATAAATGGTGCAAGTTTAATTTTTCTCATAACAGCCCTTGATTAAAATTATTTTATTTAGAATAAAGTTCAACTATTAAACGCTCTTCAACAGGAATAGAAATTTCGTCTCTTTCTGGTACTCTTGTATAGATACCAAATACTTTATCTTTATCCACATCAACCCATTCAACCATACCTGTTTGGTTTGTAAGCTCTAACGCTCTAACAACTTGTGGATTTGCTTTACTTTTCTCTTTAATTTCAAGTTTTTGACCAGCTTTTACTCTAAATGATGGAATATCAACTCTTTTACCATCAACAAGCACATGACCATGATTAACAAATTGTCTAGCTGATGCTCTTGTTGTAGCAAATCCCATTCTATAAATTGCATTATCTAATCTCTGCTCAAGAAGTTGAATAAGAACACTACCTGTGTTACCCTCTTTTCTATTTGCCTCTTTAAATAAAGATCTAAATTGCTTTTCACTTATACCATACATAAATTTAGCTTTTTGCTTCTCTCTAAGCTGAAGACCATACTCACTAATTTTTGTTCTTCTTTGTCCATGCTGACCTGGTGCATAAGGTCTTTTTTCCATTGCACTCTTACCAGCAAGTCTTCTCTCGCCCTTCAAGCCAAGATCAACACCAAGTCTTCTCTCTAACTTCTCAACTGGACCTCTATATCTTGCCATATAATTACCTTTTTTTACTTTAAAACACAAAATTTTTATTATTTAATAATAATAAAAAAACTTAATCTATACTTAAAAAAGTATAATGATTATACTCTTCTTTTCTTAGGAGGTCTACATCCATTATGTGGAAGTGGTGTAATATCTTTTAAAGATGTAACACGAATACCCTCAGTTGCACCAATAGCTTTAACTGCTGTATCTCTACCAGAACCAGGTCCTTGTACTTTAATACCAACCTCTTTTACACCATTCTCTTTTGCTTTTAATAAAGCATCATCTACAGCTTGTTGTGCAGCGTAAGGTGTAGATTTTTTACTACCTTTAAAACCTAAAGCTCCAGCAGAACTCCAAGATATAACATTACCCATCTCATCTGTCACTGTAATTACAGTGTTATTAAAAGTCGCTGCAACATATACTACAGCTTTAGCAATACTTTTTTTTGCTTTTTTCTTAGCCATCTATTATACCCTTGTTATTATGCCGCACCAACGGTTTTTCTTTTACCCTTACGAGTTCTAGCATTTGTTTTAGTTTTTTGACCTCTACATGGAAGACCTCTTCTGTGTCTTAAACCTCTATAGCTTCCTAAATCCATTAATGCTTTAATATCCATAGCAACTTTTTTTCTAAGGTCACCTTCAACTAATACACTATCTTGAATTTCATTACGAATTATAGCTGCTTCTGCATCTGTAAGCTCATAAACTCTTTTATTATAATCAATACCTGTTTTATCAAGAATCTTTCTTGATGTTGTAAGACCAATACCAAAAATATAAGTTAGAGCGTACTCCATTCTTTTTTTCTTTGGTAAATCTACCCCTGCTATACGAGCCATATTTATCCTTGTCTCTGTTTATGTTTTGGATTCTTACAAATCACGCGAACGATACCTTTTCGTTTGATAACTTTACAGTCATCACACATCTTCTTTACTGATGGTCTAACCTTCATGGTTGTCTCCTGCCTTGTTTTTGCACTTAATTTATTTTTGCGTGGATTAATGAAAAAAGAATAATCCAACTCTTGAATAATCAGTGCCAATTATGCAAAAGTTCTTCTCGCAGACCCTAAAAATTGTAATAATCAATAGGGTGGGAATAATACCTAATTTAAAATTAAAGTTTACTTATATCTAAAAGTAATTCTACCTTTATCCAAACTATAAGGTGTTAATTCTACTTTTACCTTATCTCCTGGAAGTATTTTAATATAGTGCATTCTCATTTTTCCTGCAATATGACATAATACAATATGTTTATTATATAACTCTACTCTAAAAGTTGCATTTGGTAATGCCTCTACAACCTTTCCATCAATCTCTATAACATCATCTTTTGCCATAGTTTTGCTCTCCTTATAATTATACTTGAGTCAATATGATAGCTTTGTTATTAACAATAGCTATTTGATGTTCATAATGACTTGTTCTTAATCCATCTTCACTAACAACTGTCCACTTATCATTTAATATAACTGGGATACCACTTTTCTGACAAACCATTGGTTCTAAACAAAATACCATTCCGTTTTTAATCTTTGGTCCTTGATTCACTTTTCCCTCAAGATAGTTTGGAATATTTGGTTCTTCATGAGGTTTTGCACCAATTCCATGCCCACAAAAATCTCTAAGAGGTACAAATCCTCTTTCTGTAATAAAATCTTCAAGAATTTTTGATAACTCTTTAAATCTCATACCTACTTTAATTGAATCAATTGCATGATATAAAGCATCTTTTGAACAATCAATAAGCTCTTTATCTTTAGATGATATTTCACCTATCGGCATAGTTATTGCGGCATCACCATAATAACCATCTAGCTTACTTCCTATATCTAAACCTAATATATCACCATTTTTGATTTTTACATCCGTTGGAATTCCATGAATAATAGCTTCATTAAGAGATGTACAAACTGACCCAGAAAAGCCATAAAGACCTTTAAAAGATGGAGTTGCACCTAAATTTCTAAGATAATTCTCTCCCATAATATCTATCTCTTGCAGAGTCATACCCTCTTTAACATTATTTTGAAGATATTGAAGTGTTTGAGCAACAAGACTACCAGCTTTTTCAAGCTTGGCAATCTCTTTAGGTTTTCTAAGTACTATAGCCATTACAGACCCACATTACCTAGTGTATCATATTGATTCATTGTTCTTTGAGCCTCTACTTTTCTCATTGTATCAAGAGCAACTTGAACAATAATAAGTACAGCAACCCCACCAAAATAGAAACTAGCATTCATCATGCTAATAAGTGCAAATGGTAAAGTTGATATAAGAGCAAGATAAAATGCACCTGTTGCAGTTAATCTACTGGCAACTTCATTTAAAAACTCTCTTGTATGCTCTCCTGGTCTAACTCCAGGAATAAATCCACCTTGTCTCTTTAAATTATCAGATATATCTTTAGCATTAAATGCAATTGAAGCATAAAAAAATGCAAAGAACATTACTAATAAGAAAGTTACAATATTAAATATTAATCCACCAGGGGCTAATAAATCTGCAATTTGAAGTAAAAATGGTGCTTTACTAGATTGTAACATAGTAAGAGGAAACATTAAAACTGCAGAAGCAAATATCGCTGGAATTACACCTGATAAATTTATTTTAATAGGAATATAATTCATTACCCTCTTATTTTGATTTTGCATCATAATTTTTCTTGAGTAACTAATTGGTACTCTTCTTTCACCAAGCTCAATATATATAATTGTAAATATTGTAACAAACATAATTGCTAGAATCAAAATTATAGATAAGAAGTTCATCTCTCCAGTATTAACTGATTGAACTGTATTTGAGATAGCTGATGGTATACCAGAAACAATACCTGCAAAGATAATTAATGATATACCATTACCAATACCTTTTTGAGTAATCTGCTCACCAATCCACATTAATAACATTGTTCCTGTTAGCATAGAGAATGTTGCAACAACTGTAAACATAGTAGGGTCAATCATAATTGCACTCTGACCTGCTCGTCCTGTAAGAGATTGTAGACCCATAGATACACCAATTGCCTGAATAAGAGTAATAAATATTGTAAAATATCTGATGATTTGCATATATTTCTGCATTCCATCTCTCTCTTTTTTCATCTGACCTAATGTTGGAAATGTAGCTGCTAGAAGTTCCATAACGATGGAAGCGGTAATATAAGGCATAATACCTAATGAGATAATACTAAGACGACTTATCGCGTCTCCTGAAAACATATTTGCAAGTCCCAAAGCATTATTGGCGTTACTATCAAAGAACTCTTTAATAACGCCTAAATCAACACCTGGAACTGGAATATATGCTAAAACTCTATACGCAAAAATAAATCCTAAAGTTAATAGGATTTTTTGAGTTAAAGCATTACCCATATTATTTGCCGCTTGTTGTAACTGATTCGTCTTTTATTTTAGATGCCAAATCTTTTGCATTTGTACCTATTAATTTAACTCTAGTTACTTTACCCTTCATTGTATGAACGGTATTAATTGTTTCAATTGTGATTTCATCAAGTTCGGCTACTGATTTAATCTTATCTATATTGATTACATAAGGTTTCTCTACTCTTGAAGTAAATCCAACTTTTGGTGTTCTCTTCATAAGTGGCATTTGACCACCCTCAAAACCTCTTTTTCTTTTATAACCAGTTCTAGATTTTTGACCTTTATTACCTCGTCCAGCTGTTTTACCAGTTCCTGAACCTTGACCACGCCCTACTCTTTTTCTATTTTTAGTTGAACCTGGTGCTGGTTGTAAGTTATGTAATGACATTATCTACCCCCTAAGCTTTAATTCTAGTAAGTGCTTGAATAGTTGCTCTTACTAAGTTATTTGGATTATTTGAACCAATTGATTTACTAAGAACATCTTTAATTCCTGCAAGTTCTAATACTGGTCTAGCAGCACCACCTGCAATAACACCTGTACCTTCACTAGCTGGTCTTAAAACAATTCTACTTGCATTAAATTTATGTTCAATATCATGAGCAATTGTAGAACCTTTGATATTTACTTTTACTAAATTCTTAAATGCATCATCAACTGCTTTTTTAATAGCATCAGGAACTTCTTTTGCTTTACCAAAACCATAACCAATTGTACCTTTTTTGTCGCCAATAACTACAAGAGCTGTAAATCTGAATCTTCTACCACCCTTTACAACTTTAGTAACACGACCAATATTTACAATTACTTCTTCAAACTCTTCTCTGTCAATATTTTCCATCATGTCTCCTTAAAACTTGATACCAGCATCTCTAATTGCATCTGCAAAAGAAGCAACAACGCCATGGTATAGATAGCCATTTCTATCAAATACTACACTATCAATATTTTTTGATGACATAGACTCAGACAAAGTTTTTGCAAGAACTTTTACATCCTCAATATTTGCTTTTAATCCAGCTTTTTTACCATCTACACTTACAAGAGTAGTAGCAGTAACATCATCAATTACTTGAGCATAAAAATACTTATTTGACTTAAATACAGATAGTCTTGGAGTATCTGCTGTACCAAATATTTTTCCTCTAACTCTAGCTTTTCTTTGAGCGCGTAGTCTATTTTTTCTTTTTTGAATACTTTTTAACATCTATCGCTCCTATTTACCAGCTGCTTTACCAGCTTTTCTAACAATAACTTCATCAGTATACTTAACACCTTTACCTTTATACGGCTCTGGTGGTCTGAAGCTTCTTATCTCTGCGGCTGCTTGACCTACAACTTGCTTGTCAGTTCCTGTAATAGTGATAATGTTTTTTTCAACTTTTATCTCTAAACCTTCAGCTATATCATAAGGTACATCATGAGAAAAACCTAATTGAAGATTTAATACTTTTCCAGAAACAGATGCTCTATAACCAACACCATTAATCTCTAAAGATTTACTAAAACCTTTATCAAGACCAATAATAATATTATTTAGCAGTGATCTATAAGTTCCCCAAAAAGCTGAACTCTCTTTAGAGCTACCAACTCTTGTAAAAGTAACTTCATTACCTTCAATAGAAACTTCAACTCTACCATGAGTATCTAATCTCTTCTCAATTTTACCTTTTGTAGCAACAATAACAGTACCATCAAGAGTTACTTCTATACCATTTGCAATAACTACAGGTTTTTTACCTACTCTAGACATTAATTACCCCTACCAAATACTACAAATTACTTCGCCGCCAATGCCGCGTTTAAATGCTTCATCATTTGGAAGCACACCTTGAGAAGTTGATACAATTAAAGTACCATATCCATTTTTGAAGAATCTAATATCATCTTTACCTTTATGAACTCTTCGTCCAGGTTTTGATATTTTTTTAACTTCATTAATTAAACCATGACCGTTTTCGTCATACTTGATTGTAACTTTAATAGTCTTTTTTACACCATTCTCTATTACACTAAAACTCTCTAAATAACCCTTCTCTACAAGAATAGAAACAATTGCCTCAATTGATTTTGAGTGAAGTAGAGTAGTTGTATCTAATCTTCTTTGCGCAGCATTTCTTATTCGAGTAAGAGAGTCTGCAATTATATCTGTCATCATCTTCTACTCCTTTATTACCAGCTTGCTTTTCGCATACCTGGGATTAGACCTTCATTAGCCATTTTTCTTAAACATATACGACAAACACCAAAATCTTTATATACTGAGTGTGGTCTTCCGCAAAGTGAACATCTTGTGTAACCTCTAACTTTAAATTTAGGGTCTCTTTTTTGTTTTGCAATCATTGACTTTTTAGCCATTACTTCTTCCCTTTAGCAAAAGGCATACCTAACTTCTCTAAAAGTGTAAATGCCTGTTTATCATCTTCTGTACTTGTTACAATTGTAATGTTCATACCATGAGTTTTTAAGATATTATCATAAACAACCTCTGGAAACATTAACTGCTCTTGAAGACCAAAGTTATAATTACCTCTACCATCAAAACCTTTTCTAGGTGTTCCTCTAAAATCTTTTACTCTTGGAAGTGCAATTGAAACTAACTTATCAAAAAAGTTATACATTTTAGCACCTCTTAAAGTTACTCTGATTCCACTTGGAGCTCCCTCTCTAGCTTTAAAACCAGCTACAGATTTTTTAGCCATAACAACAACTGCTTTTTGACCAGCAATATTAGATATTGTATCTGTCATATTTGCAATTAGTTTATTATCTTTACCCTCTTCACCAGCACCAACACTAATTACTATCTTCTCTAGTTTAGGTATCTGCATAGCATTTGTAATGCCACACTCTTCTCTAAGAGCTGGAATGATGTCATTATATTTCTGCTTCATTCTAACCATAATATTAACCTTCTACTTTTTTAACATTTGAGATATGGATAGGCATTTCTACATCAGCAAAACCACCCTCTTTATTCTCTTCATTTGGTTTAACAGATTTTTTAGCTAATTTTAGACCAGAAACGATTACTGCATCTTTTTTTGTAAGTACTTTTAATACTTCTCCTGTTTTACCTTTATCATCACCAGCAATTACTAATACTTCATCACCTTTTTTGATTTTAAACTTTTTCGCCATTACCAAACCTCCGGTGCTAGTGATACAATTTTCATAAAACCTGAATATCTTGTCTCACGACTAACAGGTCCAAAAATACGAGTACCAATTGGATTTTTCTTATCATCAATGATTACAGCTGCATTATCATCAAATCTGATAAGTGAACCGTTCTCTCTTTGAATCTCTTTTTTTGTTCTAACGATAACAGCTTTTACAACTTTACCTTTTTTAACTTTTCCAGTTGGAAGTGCTTTTTTTACAGAAGCAACAATAACATCACCTACTGTTGCATATCTTCTTTTAGAACCACCAAGAACTTTGATACACATAATCTCTTTTGCACCACTGTTATCAGCTACATTTAATCTTGTAAAACCTTGAATCATTACACTTCACCTCTTTTTACTATATCAAGAAGTCTAAAGCTTTTTCTCTTTGATAAAGGTCTACACTCTACAGCACTAACCTCATCACCAACCAAAATATCATTCTTTTCATCATGAACTAAATATTTTTTAAATCTTTTTACAGTTTTATGGTATCTTGGGTGAAGAACTTTTCTCTCTACCAAAACAGTAGCAGTTTTATCACCTGCTATTTTTATTACTGTACCTTGTATTACTCTTTTTGGCATTATTTAACCCCTTACTGCAGTCAATGCTGTATTAATTTTTGCTATATCTTTCTTAGCAACTCTTAATTCACTAGTATTTTGAAGTTGCATAGTTCTCTGTTTTGCTTTTAAAGTAAAAAGCTCTAACTTCTTCTCTTTTAATAGCTCAACTAATTCTGCTTCACTTTTCTCTTGAATATCAGTATAGTTCATTACTATCCTTTAGTGTAATTATCTTAGTTTTAAAAGGTAATTTATGACGAGCAAGTGTTAAAGCTTCTCTAGCTAAAACCTCATCAACACCAGCCATTTCAAAAATAATTCTACCTGGCTTAATATTCATTACCCACTTCTCAACAGCACCTTTACCTTTACCCATTCTTGTTTCAAGTGGTTTAGCAGTAAGTGGCTTATCAGGGAATACTCTAATCCAAGTTTTACCTGTTCTGTTGATTTTTCTAGTCATTGTAATTCTAGCTGCTTCAATTTGTCTTGAGTCAATTCTACCAGCTGCTATTGCTTTTAACGCAATATCTCCAAATTCAATTTTATTGCCGTTAAAAGATTTACCTCTATTACGACCTTTCATCTGCTTTCGCCATTTTGTTCTTTTAGGCATTAACATAACTATTCACCTCTTTTTCGTGATGAGCGTTTATTGCTTTTCTCATCTTTTGGTTCTTGCTGAATTCCTTTTTGAAGAACTTCACCTTTAAATATCCATACTTTAATACCTATAATACCGTAAGTAGTATGAGCTTCTGCAAATCCATAATCAATTTTAGCTCTTAGTGTATGAAGAGGAACTCTTCCCTCAAGATACCACTCTGTTCTTGCCATTTCAGCACCACCAAGACGACCAGAAACAGATATTTTAATACCTTTTGCACCTGATTTTAAAGCACCCTGAATAACCTTTTTCATAGCTCTTCTAAATGCAATTCTTCTTTCAAGTTGAGTTGCAACATTTTCAGCAGCCAATTGAGCAGAAGCTTGTGGTTTTTTTTCTTCTTTAATATTTACAGAAACATCTTTATTAAGCATCTTTGTAAGATTAGCTTTAAGTTTTTCTATATCAGCACCCTTTTTACCAATGATAATACCAGGTCTTGCTGTTACAATATTAATTCTTAATTTTTTAACTGTTCTTTCAATGATAATATTACTAACACCTGCATAAAAAAGTTCTTTTTTAAGAAATTTTCTTATTCTGTAATCTTCTTCAATAAAGTTAGCAGTTCTATCTTTTGCTGGAAACCATCTTGATTCCCAATTTCTGTTAATTCCAAGTCTAAGACCTATTGGATTGACTTTTTGACCCATGGTTATGCATCCTTCCCATTATTTTTTGCGTCTTCAATAACTGGTTCAGCTACTTCAACTAATATATGAGCAGTTGGTTTAAGAATTCTTGTAGCAGTACCACGAGCTCTTGGTCTCCATCTTTTCATAACAGAAGCTTTATCAACTCTACAAGATGTAATAATTACCTCTTGTGGTTCATAATCACCATTAGCAACAGCAGAAGCAATTACTTTTGATATAATTCTTGCAGCTTTATTTGGCATAAACTCTAAAGATGCTAATGCAAGTTCAGCATTCATCCCTTGAACTTCTCTTGCTACCAATCTAGCTTTTATAGGAGATACTCTTGAAAATTTTAATAATGCTCTACTCATATCTTAACCTACTTTCTTTTGAACAGAGCCTTTATGACCCTTAAATGTTCTAGTTGGTGCAAATTCACCCAACTTATAACCAACATGATTTTCTGTAACAAATACAGGAACAAATTGTCTTCCGTTATGAACATTGATTGTTAAACCAATAAATTCAGGAAAAATTACTGATCTTCTTGACCATGTTTTAATAGGCTTATGAGAACCCTCTTCTTTTGCTTTTAATACTTTTTTCATTAGGTGACCATCAATAAATGGACCCTTTTTCGTAGATCTTGCCATTTAAGCCCCTTATTTCTTTTTCTTCTTAGAGATTATTAATTGATCGCTTGATTTTTTCTTACGAGTCTTATAACCTTTAGTTGGCATACCCCATGGAGATACTGGATGACGACCTGAGTTAGTTTTACCTTCACCACCACCATGTGGGTGATCAATTGGGTTCATAGCAGAACCTCTAGTCTGTGGTCTTTTACCAAGATGTCTACTTCTACCAGCTTTACCAATAACAACATTTGCGAAATCTTCATTTCCAACAGTACCAATAGTAGATAAACACTCACCTAAGATATATCTCATCTCACCTGATGGTAATCTTAATGATACATACTTACCATCTCTACCCATAATCTGAGCATATCCACCAGCACTTCTAGCTATCTGACCACCATGACCAGGACTCATTTCAATATTATGAACTAGTGTACCAACAGGGATATTTTTAAGCTTCATTGTATTACCAGCTTTAATATCTAATCCAGATTCAGCAGACATTATCTTGTCACCTACTACCAAACCTTTTGGTTGAAGAATATATCTTCTGTCACCGTCTGTATATTTTACAAGACAGATTCTACAGTTTCTATATGGGTCATACTCAATAGTTGCTACAGTACCTTCAACATTAAATTTATTTCTTTTAAAATCTATAATTCTATATAGTTTTTTCGCACCTGCTTCTCTATGTCTTGAAGTTATTCTACCATTACTGTTTCTACCAGCTTTTCTAGAGATATTCTTTAATAGAGACCTTACACTTGCCTTAGCAGTAATATCACCACTATCCAAGTTTGTCATATAACGACGGCTTGGTGTGGTTGGTTTATAAGTTTTAATTGCCATACTCTCCCCTTATACCGCTAAGCTTTCTAGTTTAGCATCTTCTGGTAACTTAACATAGAATTTCTTTACATCAGGTCTTTTACCAGCTTTACCTTTAAACATTTTCACTTTACCATTTACTCTAAGTGAATTTACTCTTAAAGGATTAATACCAAAGAACTCTCTAAAAACCTCTTTAAGACCATTTTTAGTCATTCTTGGAGTTGTTTGAACAACAATGATACCATCTTCTTGAAGTTCAATACTCTTCTCTGTATACATAATTGCTTTAATATCTGTAATATCTGCCATCTTAACTCACTTTTGTCAATTTATCTAAAACTGCTTTTTCTATCACAATTGAATGATATGCAGCTGCCAAATAAGCATTTAACTCATTTGATTCTATTAGATAACAATTTTTAATATTTCTAAATGCTAAGTAAGTCTTATCATCTATCATCTCTTTTACTATTAAAACATCTCTTTGCTCTAATGCAGTTACATAGCTTACAGCATCTTTTGTTTTACCAGATTCTATAGTTACAGCATCTGTTACAAAAAGTTTTTCATTTGCTGATTTTTCAGCTAACGCATGATAAAGAGCAAGTTTTTTTTGCTTTTTATTTACTTTTTGATTATAGTTTCTATCTGTTGATGGACCAAAAGCCACACCACCACCTACAAAAATAGGAGATCTTAAAGAACCTGCTCTTGCACGACCGCCACCTTTTTGAGCCCATGGTTTTTTACCACCACCACTTACTTGAGAACGAGTCTTAGTTTGTGCTGAATTAGCTCTTAAAGATGCTGAATATGATTTACAATACAGATATAAATTATGTGGATGAACCTCTAAAAATGCTTTTGGAAGTTCATTTGTTGTTACTAATACTGGTTTACTCATTTAACAATCCTTACAATACCCATAGCACCATTATGACCTGATACTGAACCTTTTAATACTAAAATACCATTTTCAGCATCAAATGATACAACATCATTTTTTACTGTATTTTGTGTATTACCGTATTGACCTGGCATTTTTTTACCCTTCATTACACGACCTGGCCACTCAGCATTACCGATTGAACCAATTCTTCTACCAAATCTATGACCATGACTTCCCGGTCCACCACCAAAGTTATGTCTTTTCATACCACCAGAGAAACCTCTACCTTTAGTATTAAAAGATACTTTAACCAATGATGCTTCAGATAATACTGCCGTGCTTAAATCACCAGCTTCTGTACCTTCTGCCACTTCAATTGTCATAAATTTATTAAACTCTTTAGCTAAAGAGAATTTTGCTTGTTGTCCCTCAATTGCTTTATTTAATTTTTTACTACTGTTATAAGCAACTAATGCTTTACCATCTTCGCGTACTTCGCACACTTTAACTTCATGAACTCTAAGAAGAGTAACAGGAACACTTGGTACAGTAATAGTTCTGCTCATACCAACTTTTTCTACTAAAAATTCCATCTATAATACTCCTTATTTATCCATTGATCTTATTTCTACTTCAATCTCAGGAGCTAAATCCAACTTCATAAGTGAATCTATAGTATCCGATGTAGCAGAAACAATATCAAGCATTCTTCCATGAATTCTAATCTCAAACTGTTCTCTTGAATCTTTATTAACATGTGGAGATTTAAGAACTGTATAACGCTTAAATTTAGTTGGCATTGGAATTGGACCTCTAATTTCCGCACCTGTTCTTTTAACTGCATCTACTATAGCAGCAACCGATCTATCTAATACACGATGATCATAAGCTTTAAGCTTAAGTCTAATCTTTTCCATTTTTACCCTTACATAAAGAACTCGTCAATTTAATTGACATATTTATTGGAGTGTAATTATACATTAATTTAATATTTTTATCAATACATTTGATGCTGTTTCTATAAAAACTTTCCTTTTTATAAGGAATATAATCTTATATTTTTATAGATTTTCTAATAAATATAATTGTGGTATAATATTTTATATATAAATTTTAGAAATATAAAAAGGTTAATTAATATGAAAATAGAGTTATTACATCATACACCATTAAATATAGCTTCTCATGCCATAAGAACTTGTTGGCAAAGTTTTGATAATAGTGATAATGGAGGAGAAAAAGATAGAGAGTTAATTGATAGAGTGGGAAATAAGTTTAAACACTCTTCAACATTAGAGCATTTAAGTTATAATTTTTATATTAGTGGGATTAGTAGAGCTTTACTTCAAGAGTTGGCTCGTCATAGAATGGCAAATTTAAGTGTAAAAAGTAGTAGATATACACTAAAAGAGCTAAAGAAGATTGAGCCATTTATATTAGATGATTTTCAAAGGGCTTCAAAATTTATCACTTTAACTGGTGTAGAGATGGTGGATATTGCTTCTATTAAAGCATTAAATAATCTGCAAGAGATTTTAAAGAGTGGTATTAGCAATGATAAGGCTAAATACTGTTTGCCA
>Ga0256826_1000792_pt1 | contig 19644 bp, 22 predicted proteins | sample CV79metaG_FD_185975 | JGI IMG/M metagenome (GOLD analysis project Ga0256826, IMG submission 185975) | Hydrothermal vent microbial communities from East Pacific Rise, Pacific Ocean - CV79 | ecosystem: Environmental > Aquatic > Marine > Hydrothermal vents | place: Pacific Ocean: East Pacific Rise...
GAGGATTAGATATGAGACACCGTCATGGATATCGTAAACTAGGTCGTACAAGTGCACACCGTGCTGCTTTACTTAAGAACCTTAGTATTTCGTTAATTGAACATGGAAAAATCGAAACTACTGCTATTAAAGCAAAAGAGTTACGTTCATACGTAGAAAAACTTATCACAGTTGCTGGTAAGAATGACTCTAATGCTCACAGAACAGTATTTGCTGCGCTTCAAAGTAAAGAAGCAACAAAAACTTTAGTAAATGAAATTGCACCTAAGTATGTTGATCGTACTGGTGGATACACTAGAATTACTAGAACTAGAATCCGTCGTGGTGATGCTACTACAATGGCATTCATCGAATTAGTTTAATTACTAAACGATAATTTTAAACGTCAGGTTTTACTTGGCGTTTAACCCCTTTAACTTCCAAATCCTAAAATACTTTAACAAAAAGTGAGATAAATTAGATGAGTAATTTCGCATTCGGAACATATCGCATTACAGATGAAAACCCACAACATATTCAAGCACTTAAAGCTGCAATAGAATCAGGCATTACACTTATAGATACATCAAGTAACTATATGGATGGTGCTGCTGAGAGAGCTATCGCTCTAGCTTTAAGAAGTTTTGATGACGAGACACGAGATAGAGTTGAGATAGTAAGTAAGTTTGGTTACATTCAAGGCTCAAATATGCTTGAACATAAAGAGGAACCATTTGAAGATGTAGTAGAGTATAGTGAGAGCTGTTTTCACTCTATAAGTAAATCATTTATGCTCAACCAACTTGAAAAATCTCTCCTAAGATTGGAACTTACAAAAATAGAGTGCTATTTAATACATAATCCTGAGTATTACATCTATCATCATCTGAACAATGGAACAAATAGAGATGAAATCCTTGATAATATGTTTGATAGAATATTTGATGCTTTTGTCGCTTTAGAAGAGCAGGTGAAAAATGGAACTATAGGTAGCTATGGAATTAGTTCCAATAGCTTTAGCAAATCTAATAAAGAAGCGGACTTTTTACCTTATGAAGATTTAATCACTCTTGCAGATAGAGCCGCAGAGATGGTAGGAAATGAGACACATAGTTTTACAACTATAGAACTTCCAATAAACATCTTAGAAACAGAAGGTCTAAAGTGTGCTTCATGGGCAAAAGAGAATGGATTAAGAGTTTTAGTAAACAGACCATTAAATGCTCAAAAAGATGAGATGATGTTTAGACTTGCTGATTATGATGAGAGTAGTGACTACTATCACCACCTTAATGAGCTTTTAGATGTATGTGATAATGATGAACTTCGTCCACTCTATAATTTACTAGAGCAGTTAGATGAAAATAAACATAAGTTTGGATGGATAGGAGATTATGATAGTTTTCTCTATGCTCAAATTCTCCCTCATATTAAGACAACTTTAGAAAATATTGATGATGAAAATTTAGACACAATGTTAAGATATATAGATATGTTTTTATCTGAGTATAAAAAGATGGTAGCTTATGAGTGCTCAAAATCTACAAGAATTCAGCTCAAAGAGGAGTTTGAATATTGTACATCTACACTTCAAGATTGTGCTATTAGGTTTTTGAAAATGAGAGACAATATAGACTATATACTCGTAGGTATGAGAAAACCATCATATGTAGTTGATATTATGGCTTTAAATCAATAATTAATTTTTTTCTTTATGACTTGTTAAGCGATATTGTCATATTTTATGATACAAAAAAATTTCTTATTAAATAGAGAACAAAAAAGGATAAAAATGATTCCATTTTCTGATGAAGAGTTACTAGAGCCTGTAAAAGTTGTAATAGACAAAGTTCGTCCATCTTTAGCACTTGATGGTGGAGATATAGATTTTATAACAGTGAAAAACGGTGCTGTATATGTTCAGCTTAAGGGTGCATGTATTGGTTGTGCTAGTAGTGGTAGTACACTAAAGTATGGAGTTGAACGCCAACTTAGAATGGATATACATCCAGAGTTAACAGTTGTAAATGTACCAGTTGGTATGGAAAATGATATAGAAAACCTATAATAAAAAGAAGATAGATGAGTACAATTAGTAAATACAAAACCTTAACACAAGCAAAAGATAGTTTTACAAAAGCTGAGTATAAAACAGCTTTAGAAAAATTTGCAACAGTTTTGCAAAATTATCCAAACTCGAAAGAGGCTTTCAATGGAGTTATTCTCTCTGAAATGGCTATGAGTGGAGAGGGTGGAGCAGAAGCTCTTTTTGATTATTATGAGATACTCAAAGAGGATGACAAAGAGTCTGCTGATAAAATCATGAGTGATATTTTACAAAATATGGATGGTAGCTTAGAGAAGCTAAGTGAAGTCTTCTCAGATCCTATCCGTCAGCGTTTAGAGTTTGAAGATGGAATACTCTATAGTGATTTTAAACAACTTGTAGATGATGGTTCTGATTTTAAAGAGACTTTTGAAAATATTATGTTTTCAACTCGTGTTATCATTACACAGAAAGATGATTTTATAGATTTTTTAGATAGACTAATTGAACACGATTTTGCTGAAATGGCACTCACTTATTTGGAAAATGCGTTAAGTGTCTATCCAAGTGATAAACTTTTACGAAAACTTTTAAAAAAACTTGCACAAGGTAAAACTATTGAAAATTGAACTTCCATCTCAAGAGTACAAATATGTTACAGAAAATTCTAAAGAGTGTGATGCAGAGACAGCATTTGTACTCACTGCACAAAATGAAAAATATCTCCAAAATGCTAAAGATAACAATGCACACTCTATCATCAAGATAGCAGAGATAGCGTCACTCTTTCGTGTGGATGAGATAAAGATAGTTGGTATTACTGGAACTAATGGTAAGACAACTACAGCTAGTGCTATGTACTCTTTTCTACTAGATTTAGACTACAAAGCGGCTATGCAGGGAACACGTGGTCTCTTTATGAATGATGAAGTTTATGAGGGTAAATCTCTTACAACACCATCAGTATTAAACACATACAAGCATATCTATCAAGCAGTTGAAGCTGGGTGTGAGTACTTTATCATGGAAGTTAGTTCTCATGCTATTGTCCAAAAAAGAGTAGAGGGATTGGCGTTTGAGCTAAAAATTCTTACTAACATTACTCAGGATCATTTAGACTATCACAAAACCTTAGAAGATTATATCTATGTAAAAAACTCATTTTTTGCAGATGAGGGTAAGAAGTTGATAAATAGAGATGAGCCAAGAGCGAAGTTCAATTTTAAAAATGCTTACACTTACTCTATAGAAAATCCCTCTACATATAGACTTATGGCTTACTCATTAAACGATGGAAGTAGTGGAATTATTCAGCACTTTCAAGAAATAGTTCCATTTACAGCATCGACTCATGGTTTTTTTAATCTTTACAATCTAATGGCAGCCATAAGTGGTGTTCATCTTATCACAGATAAAAAACTTGAAGAGATAGCTGACGTTGTGGATAATTTTGCAGGTGTCACAGGACGAATGGAACAGGTTTGTCAAGCTCCTAATGTTATAGTTGATTTTGCTCATACACCAGATGGAATGCAACAGGTTCTCAATGCCCTAAGAGAGAAAGAGCTTTTAGTGGTCTTTGGTGCTGGTGGAGATAGAGATACCCTCAAACGTCCACTTATGGGAAAAGTTGCAGCCTCTTTAGCAAAAAAAGTTTTTATTACAAGTGATAACCCTCGTCATGAAAACCCAGAGGCTATTGTTCGAGATATACTCGCAGGTATAGAAGATACGAGTAATGTAGTAGTTGAACTCAATAGAAAAAAAGCGATAGAGTTAGCTCTTGATTCGCAAGAGGGTGAAGAGGTAGTGGTTATTTTAGGAAAAGGTGATGAATCTTATCAGATAATTTACGATGAGAAATTTCCCTTTGATGATAGAGATATCGTAAGAGAGTTACTCAATTTATAAAACTACAAGGTTTTTTAAAACCTTGCGTTAATACCTAAGTAGAGACTATTTACATAAGAAGTTTGGTTAAACTCTTGAAGTGTGTCATCTTTCTCATAGGAAAGATCCATATATGTGTAACAAACTTCAATATCAAAGTGTTCAGAGAGTGGAATATAGACTCCTGTTCCAAGATTAAATGAGCCATAAGTCTTTGATAGAAGATTATTATCTCTATTATCAATAATTCCTGCTCCGAATCCCACCTTTACAAATGGATTAACATATATTCCAAAATCAAAAGCTTTTATTAGATCCACATTAAATGCATACTTAGCACTCCATGGAGCTTCTGTAGATGGAGTATTTTGAATATAATCAGCAGAGATTTCAACTGCATAAGCTTCACGAACACCATATCCAGCTTTGATTTTAATAGCACCAGATGTATTAGAAGCATCTGTATCTTTTGAAGTTTCAGAGTAGCCAGAGTAACCAGTACCAATATAGAGTTTTGCATCACTATATAGAGATGTTAAAAGTAGAGAGAGAAGTAAGATTTTTTTCAAAAGTGTTCCTATCATTTTTATGGAATTATATCTTAAAAATATAAACTTCTTTGAGTGCATTAGAATAAAGCACTATATTTTTGATATAATTGCGAAAAAATTAAGGACAATTAATTATGGGAATCCCTCAACCAGCCTTTTATATCATGAAATGTGAGCAATCATCTCCTCCAGGAATGCCAAAACCATCATGTGTGACACCAGCAACTCAAGATCTTTTTCAACATTTAGCTACAAAGCTAATGACAGAGGGAATTATGGGTACTGTTCAACCAATCCGTACTTCATGTATGAACAGATGTTCAGCAGGTCCGATTATGCTAGTAGAACCAGGTCATACTATGTATGCAGGTCTTACAAAAGATAAAATAGATCGTATTATTACAGAGCATATCATCGGCGGTAATGTAGTTGAAGAATATGTAATTGATCAAGAGATGTGGGATGAAGCGATCTCTCCAGCTGATATGAAAAAGCAGATGGGTAGATAGGAAGTTTCGATGCAAATAGAGATGCTTTATAGTAAACTACATCGTGCTACAGTAACAGATGCCAATCTTAATTATATTGGTTCTATTACTATAGATGAGGAGCTTATGCAAGCTGCTAAGATGAGAGTTGGGCAAAAAGTAGAGATACTTAACATAAACAATGGTGAACGTTTTAGTACTTATGTGATTCTTGGTGAACGTGGCAAACGTGATATCTGTTTAAATGGTGCAGCTGCTCGTAAAGTGCAACCAGGTGATAAAATAATCATCGTTGCATACGCTTCTTATAATGAAGCAGAGTTAGAGAGATATGAGCCAAAAGTTGTTATCCTAGATGAAGATAACAATATTACTGACATAGAAGCGTGTATTTAGATGTTTAATATGGGCGATATGAGTAAAATGCTTGAGGGTATGCAGGAGAATGCTGCAAAACTTCAAGAAGAACTAGAGTCCAAAACATTTAGTGTCAAAACTGGTGGTGGATTAATTGAACTTAGTGTAAATGGTAAGGGTGAAGTTATTGATTTAGTGATTGATGATTCTACTTTAAGCGATAAAAATATGCTTCAAATACTTCTCATTGGTGCTATAAATGATGCCAACAAAATGGTACAACAGAACCAGCAGCAGAGTGCTATGGGAATGCTTGGTGGTATGAGGTGATTCGCCTCGTATTACTTTTAAATCTTCTCCTTTTAAACCTATACGCCTGTAAGGGTGGTTATGCCTCTTGTATTCAAAAAATAGATGACTCTAACTCAATTCAAAATAATTTTCTTTCTATCCCAGTTATAAACAATAAACGATTGATCTACTCAAAACAGAGACCAAATGCAAAAATTTTAAAACATGATCCTTTTCTCTCTCTTTATTTAGTAGAGGATAGAAGTGATTTTAAATATGATTTTGAGATAAATATGAGACTTCAATTAGGTGTTGCAGCTGTTAATAAAACAGAAGCGATTGAAGGAAAAATAGTTAAACGCCAAATTGGACTCAATCACTTAGCTACATTTAGTGAAAAAGTGATATCTCCCGCACTACTACTGAGTTCATGTTGCTCGCTTGAAGGGATTGTAACTCCAAAAGGTATTATTCAAAGAGAGTATCTAAAGAGATTTATCTCATCTTCTAAATCTGCTTATTCTGATATAGGAATACGTGTTAAGGATAAGAGGGGAGTTCTTGTAACTGCTTCAAATCCCTACATAAAAAACAATCATATAAAAAAAGGTGATTACATAATTAGCCTCGATTCTCGCAAGGTTAAAAGTGCAGCTTCTTTTATGCAAAAAATACTCTTCTCTCCAGTTGGTTCAAAACATACCATTAAGATTAAGAGAGGTTCAAAATACTACACATATAAGATGAAAACTCAAAAGCGAAAAGGTGGAGGTCAGATAAGTGATACATTTTTAGAGTATAGAGGTATATTTTTTAATAAAAAACTTGAAATTGTAAAACTATCAACTGAATTTAAAAAATATGGTTTACTCAAGAAAGATAGACTTATTCAGGTCAATGGTGTTGAAGTACACAATCAAGATGAGCTTCGTAAATATATAGAAAATTACAAAAACTTTTCTAAACTTCTTTTTGAGAGAAAGAACTTTGAATTTTTTGTAAATATTAAGTAGAAAGAGTATAAAATTTCAAATGCAAAACTTCGAACAATTTTTAACTCAACATTTACCAACATCAAAGAGTATTCACCCTACATATGAGAAGGCTCTTCAAAATATGCTTATTGCTGGTGGTAAGCGTTTTCGTCCTGCACTTTTATTAGGAGTTGTTAAGGCATATAATCCACTTATGTTAGACTCAGCTAGACATGCAGCTTATGCTATAGAGTTACTGCATACCTACTCACTTATACATGATGACCTTCCTGCGATGGATGACTCTGATATTCGTCGTGGAAAACCTACTTTACATGTTAGTTTTGATGAAGTAACAGCTATCTTAGCTGGAGATGCACTCAACACTTACTCGTTTGAAGTTTTAAGTAATGCTCCATTTTCAGATGCTATAAAAGTCAAACTTATTCGTGAACTAGCATCCAATGGTGGCCTTAATGGTATGGTTTTAGGACAAGCTATTGATTGTTACTTTGAAAATAAGCCTCTTAAAGTTGATGATATTAAGATTCTACACACAAATAAAACAGCAAAACTAATCGCTGCATCTTTAAAGATGGGAGCTATCATTGTTGGGAAGGATGCCTTAGCTGATGAGTTATATGAGTTTGGGATTAAACTCGGTCTTCTATTTCAGATTCAGGATGATATTTTAGATGTAACACAGACTACGCAAGAGGCAGGTAAGCTTACAAACAATGATGAAAATAAAAATAGTTTCGTAACTATTTTAGGATTAGAGGAGTCAATGAAAGAGGCTAATGAGTTAGCCAAAGAGTTGACAGAAGAGATACTTAGTTTTGATGAGAACTTACAGAGTGAGTTGTCTTCGTTACTAACAAAATATATAAACAGACATAAATAAGGATATTTACTATGAATCAAACACGTCAAAGAATGGCAGATAGCATAAGATTTTTAGCAGCTGATATGGTTCAAGCTGCAAACAGTGGTCACCCAGGTGCACCTATGGGTCTTGCAGATATTGCAGTTGTTTTAGGTGAACACTTAAACCACAATCCTAAAAACCCTTCATGGTTAAATCGTGATAGATTAGTATTTTCTGGTGGTCATGCCACTGGTCTTATCTACTCTCTGTACTATCTATGGGGATATGGTTTAGAGATAGAAGATCTTAAAAACTTCCGTCAACTAGACTCACTAACACCAGGTCATCCAGAGTATGGACATACAGCGGGAATAGAGATAACAACTGGTCCTCTAGGTCAGGGTGTTGCAAATGCTGTTGGTTTTGCAATGGCATCTAAGTTTGTTGGTGCACAGGTAAACTCTGATACAGCTGATTTAATTGACCATAATGTTTACTGTTTATGTGGAGATGGTGATTTAGAAGAGGGCTTATCTTATGAGGCTGCTTCAATCGCAGGACACAACAAACTAGATAACCTAATCCTTATTTATGACTCAAATCGTATCACTATTGAGGGTTCAACTGACTTAAGTATTAGTGAAAACATTCGTATGCGTTTTGAATCTCAAGGTTGGGATGTACTAGAGTGTGATGGACATGATTATGATGAGATTAATGATGCTATTCTTAATGCAAAAGATAACACTAAGCCAACTATCATCATTGCAAATACTATCATCGCAAAAGGTGCTGGTAAACTAGAGGGTTCTCACCACTCTCATGGTGCACCTTTAGGAGATGAGATTATAGCTGAGGCTAAAGCTGCCGCTGGTTTTGATCCTGAGAAGAAATTTTTTGTACCAGAAGATATTTTAGCTAGATTTAGATGTGCTATTGAGCATGGTGATTTATTAGAGCGTGAGTGGATTCACAGACAAAAAACTCTTCCACTTATGGAACAAAATGAGGCTTTAGCAGCTTTAGAAAACCCTGATTTTTCTCGTATTGATTATCCAACATTTGACAAGGCAGAAGCTACTCGTGGGACAAATGGTAAGATTATGAATGCAATCGCTCGTGGTTTACCAAACTTCTTAGGTGGTTCAGCTGACCTTAGTCCATCGAACAAAACAAACCTAAATGATTTAGGTGTATTTCCAAAGGGTAGAAATATCTACTTCGGTATCCGTGAACATGCTATGGCGTCTATCGTAAATGCTATGGCACTTTATGGTCCACTTATGCCTTTTAGTGCTACATTTTTTGTTTTCTCAGACTACTTAAAACCAGCAGCGAGAATAGCAGCGCTTACTGGAATCCAAAACTTCTATATCTGGACTCACGATAGTATAGGTGTAGGTGAAGATGGTCCAACTCACCAACCTATTGAGCATCTTTCACAGTTTAGAGCCTTACCAAACTTCTATGTATGGCGTCCAGCTGATGGAAGCGAAAATGTTGAAGCATGGAAAACAGCACTTAGCATGAAAAAATCTCCATCAGCATTTGTATGTTCTCGTCAAAATCTTTCTGTTTTACCTAAGGCAGTAAGAGGAGAAGCATCTCGTGGTGGTTACTTAGTAGCGGAGTCTGATAATGCAGTGATGACAATCATGGCATCAGGTTCTGAGGTAGAACTTGCTCTTAAAGTAAGAGACTCTTTAGCTGAGATGAGTGTTCCTGTAAATGTTGTCTCTGTTCCATGTTATGACCTTTTTATAGAGCAAGATGCTGAGTATATGGCTTCTATCATCATCGAGGGTACAAAAACTGTAGCTATTGAAGCGGCTCGTGGTTTAGAGTGGTACAGACTTGCAGATACTGTAATAGCTATGGATACATTTGGTGCATCAGCTCCAGCTTCTCAACTTTTTGAGAAATTTGGTTTTACAGTTGAGAGCATTATGGAAAAGATTAAGTAGATTTTCTACTCATTTGCAAGAACATAATCAAGTTCATAAAGATTGTTCACGATATACTCAAAGTCTTCTTTGTATTCATCGTGAGCGACTATAAGAAGTTTATCTCCACTCTCTACTAATATTTGCGAATCAGGCACTAAAAATATCTCCTCCCCACGTTTTAAAAGTAAAAATACAATAGGAAGAATCTCTTTTCTATCTGCACGAGAACGTCTTAGCTGTGCTAAACTGATATTCTCCCCTCTCTCTAATGCTAAAGTAAGAGCATAAGCATTTTCAAGATTAATCTCTAACTCAAAGTAATCAGGTGTCATTCCCGTAACATGGTTGAGCATATTGACAATAACCTGTGCCCACTCCTCCGTCTGTTTTCTCACCTCTAAGACAAAAGTATCTAAAAGAGGTTTAGATATGTAGTTGTAGGTAGATTCGGCTAAGATTTTTTCTAAAACATAGATTTTATTTATCTTAGCAGCTTGAAACATAGTAAGCTCTTCAAGTGAGTTCTCTCTTGCTATTGTGAAAATATTTGAATTTAATTTTTTTGCTTTGTTTAAAAGTGTAAGATTAAGGAGGTCATCTTTTGTGGCAGCAATGATACACTCAGAGTGTTCTATCCCTAACTCTAAGAGTTTTTCTGTATCTTTTTTATCTCCAAAGATTGTCGTGTCATTCTCTTTCTCATAAGTTTTAGACTCAATATCATATATGATATACTCAACACCAGCTTTTTTAAGACCTTTCTCTATCGCCTTTCCCATACGACCATAACCACATAAAATATAGCGCCCTTTTGGTAAGCAGTCTCTATTTCTAAGGTTGAGACTGTGACCATAAGCCCACATCTCTAAGAGCCAGATATTTGGTGCTGTGATACTATAATAAATTCTTTTAGAAACTATACTAAAAGGGTCTTGTACATGTTTAAGTCCCATCGACTTAAAATGTTCTAAGTGTCTAGGAGAACTTCCCTTTACAATAATATCTATTTTTTTATTAAGCAGTTGGCAGATAGTTGCAACCTGTGTGTTTTTAGTGTCATCTTTAAAAAGAGAGATAATCCCTATACAGTTTTTTCTATGAATACCTGCCATCTTAAGTACATACTGTTTTGTGACATCAGCTGCTATAGCAGGAACATGAGGATAGAAATTTTCTAGTATAAGCTCATCGATTTTACTCTCATCCTTATCTAAAACAACAAATCTATAGTCATGGATACCAACACGGTTAATAATCTCTTTGATAACACTATTGTACCCAAGCATAATATAGAAAGGGTCTCCTAATGTTTTTACCTGTTTTCTAAAACGATTTCTATTGAGTGCTTTTCTAAGTGCTTCATCTTGCACAAGTGTAACAATAGACCCGATGGCATAAAACCATCCAATAACAGCCATATAGATAATACCACTTACCCACATTCTTTGGGGATAGGTAAAAGTGTAGGGTGCTTCACCAAAGCCAATGGTAGTAGCCATATAACTTACAAAGTAAAAAGCATCAAAAAAGCTCATATGATAGGGTTTTCCCTGATCATCAACACCACCTATAAGGATAAGCCCAAGGATGGAGATAGTAAAAGTAACAATGATAACAAGAAAAGGTGCTCGTAAGCGTTTAAGTACTATCCAAAATATTTGATCATTCATAGCTAATATTTATCTTTTAGACTTGACTGTATCACTCATAAATAAAATTACAGAAACAATGTTTGCTAAGAGTGCACCACCTGAGAGTGAAACAATAGCCGTAGTAGCCTCTGCCCCAAAATCATTTAAGACATACAGAGCAAATGCCCAAACTGTTGCTGAAGCGATAAGCTGAATATTTGCCACCAAACTTGTAGCTAAAAGAACAGCTCCGAGTTGTGTTTTGTCTCCAAGTTTAAAGATTGTTGCAATTAGGTTGACAACTATCGCTGCGAAGAGTTCATAGACACTATGGTCGTGTAAGATTTCTGGATTTCCATAAAAAAACCCAAAGTTAAGAGTCATTGCCAGTATAAAAAAGAAACCGGAGATGATTTTGTGCATATTCATTTAAATGTCCTCGAAAAAAGATTATGAAATTGTACTCTCATCTTTCCTAAAATTTACATAAAATATAAAATGATTTATATTGTAAGTAGGTTTATTACCATTTATAGCTAAGGCTTACTCCACGGTAATCGTTTTTAGAGAGTGCCTGGAGTTTTACATTTTTATAAGAAGATGTAAAGAGCCATGATGAAGCTATACCTATCAAAGCTCCAGCAACTACATCTGAAGTGTAGTGTTGCTGAGAATCTACTCTACTATATCCTGTATAAATAGCCGCCAAATATGGCAAAATAGCATACTTAAATCCATATCTCATATGAATAAAACTAGCACTAGCAAATGTAGTAGAACTATGTCCTGATGGAAAAGAGAGATTGTCTTCATGGTTTGGTCTCTCCTCTTTTACACTATATTTTAAGGCATATGTTACTACAAGAGTAGTACCTAATGATTTGTAAAATTCAATCTGACCATCATCATCTTCAAGATAGAGAGTTGTTCCATAAGTTCCTAAGGGAAGAGTTAGTAAAAAGATATCACCGAGGATCTCTGTAGTACTCTTTTGGGCATATAAAGAAGTTAATAGTAGAGAAATTAGTAGTAGATATTTTTGCATATGAGTAATCTTTATATTTTTTCTCTATTATAAGCTATTTTCGTTTGAATCCTGCTATCAACATATCCACGACCTACTGTAAAATGATAGAGAGTTTGAAAGTTGTTGTCCTAAAAGCACGCTCTTCTGTTGATGGTATGTAAATATTGTTTGTAGGTTTTTATTCATTTGAAAATTTTAGTGATATTTTCTTAATCAAAACTCTAAAAAAAAGTTGATAAAATAATTCTAGTATGCTTTAATATCTCTTTTGCTAAAAACTAAATATGAAATTTTCAAACTTAAAACTAACATCACCATACTTAGAACATGAAGCTCTTTTTTACGATAGAGTAAAACCAACACCACTCCATAAACCTTTTGTAATCTCTACTTCCCAGAGTGCTGCAAAACTTTTAGGAGTTGATGAAGATTTGACTCTTGATGAGAGACTCTTAGATATTGTTAACGGAAAAGAGAAACTAGAGGGGAGTGAAAGTTTTGCTATGTGTTATGCTGGGCATCAGTTTGGCTATTTTGTCCCTCGTTTAGGTGATGGTCGGGCTATTAATCTCGGCAAGGTAAATGGACAAAACTTACAGTTAAAAGGTTCAGGTCTCACACTCTACTCTCGTCAAGGTGATGGACGAGCAGTTCTTCGCTCTTCTATAAGAGAGTATCTTATGAGTGAGGCGATGCACGGTTTGGGCATAAGCACTTCAAGAGCATTAGCACTCATCGGGAGTGATACAGATGTCGCTCGTGAGAGATGGGAGAAGGGTGCTATAGTCCTAAGACTCTCACCTACTTGGGTACGATTTGGGACATTTGAGTACTTTAATGCAAAGGGTGAACATGGAATGCTTCAAGAGTTGGCTGATTATGTCATAGATGAATCATTTCCTCACCTTAAAAATCAAGAAGATTTATACCTAAAGATGTATGGTGAGATAGTAAAAAATACTGCTACAACTATAGCTTCGTGGCAGAGTGTAGGCTTTAACCATGGAGTGATGAACACGGACAATATGAGCATTGATGGAAGAACTATAGACTATGGACCTTTTGCATTTTTAGATGATTATGAGAAGGATTATGTCTGTAATCATACAGATCAAGAGGGAAGATACTCGTTTAAAAATCAACCCGGTATTGGGCATTGGAACTTAACTATGCTCGCTCGTGCTTTGTCTCCCATAGTGAATTATGACTCTGCATTGCAGATTTTAGAAGATATTTATGGCACTACTTATGAGAAGGTCTACTCTGAGATCATGTATGCAAAAATGGGATTAGAAAAAGAGGATGAAAATGATAGAGAACTGTTCCAATGGATGTTAGGGGCATTAGAGTCTGCAACCATAGACTACACACTCTTCTTTAGGAAGCTTTCTCATTTTGATGGAGATACAAGAGATATTTTAGACCTCTGTGTTTATAGAACAAATCTTGAAGAGTGGTTAGACTCTTATGCTCGGCGTTTAGAGAAGGAGACTCTCTTACCTGCTAAACGCCATCAAAAGATGCTGAGTGTCAATCCAAAGTATATTTTAAAAAACCATATACTCCAAGAGGCTATAGAAAAAGCAGAGGGTCATGACTTTAGTATGGTAGAAGATTTACTTAAAGTTGCTTTATCTCCATTTGATGAGCATGAGGGTTTAGAACACCTTTGTAAATTAGCTCCGATGGAATCGAAAAATATCAAGTTAAGTTGTTCATCATGAGTGAAGAGTTTAAAACTATTGTAACACTTGTTGGTGAAGATGTAAAACTTGTGGAGCTGGAGTTAATGCTTACAGAAGAAGAGTTAAAAACTTTTGCCTCCTACTGCATAAAAAATGATTTGAAGTTTAATGATTGGATTAGGAAGTTGGCGTTTGAAGAGCTTAAAGATACTCTAAAGCCTTCACCCCAATAAAAATGACTCCTAAAAATAGGAGGGAGGATACAAAGACGAGGGCAGTTACTACTCTTGGATTACACTCATAAAGTGAGGCTAGATTTACATTTGCAACAGCAAGGGGCATAAGTAACTCTATGAAAATTATACCCTTTATCATAGGTTCTAAGTTGACATTGAGAAGAACTATAAAGGCGACAACTGGTAGTAAGATAAACTTAAACGCCAAAACCCAAAGTAGAAGTTTTTTACTTATCTCTTTTATCTCTGTTCCATAAAGATAGATACCAAACAAAAAGAGCTGCATAGTCATAGAAGCATAAGCTCCCATCATAAGCATTTTCATAATTGAGTCATGGATAGGTACTCTGTAAATACTTAAGAGTATCGCAACTATTGCAGCCCAAAGAATGGGTAGTTTTATGATGTTTAAGAGTGAACTCTTTACATCGTAAGTTCCACGAGAGTAGTAGTAAACGCCAATAGTGTAGACGACAAAAACATTCATCAAATTTACTATAGTAGTGTAGGGGATGGACTCCTCACCAAAGATAGCGATGTTTATAGGGATACCGAGGTTTCCAGTATTGCCTATAATAGCGGCAACCATTGCGATGCTATACTCTTTTTTCTCTTTAAAGAGAAAGTGAGCAAGTGATGCACTCAGAAGTAGGACAATAACTACTATAAAAAGATAGATAGAGGGTGCATAGAGAAGTGTGATATCTACAGGGTGGAGTAAAAGACCCCAAAAGGTAAGAAAAACTTGTAGAAAGTAAACATTTATAAGAGTGATAGTTCTATCATCTATCTGCTCTTTAAAACTCATTTTCGCTACATAACCCATAACAATAAAAACATATATACTTAAAATACTAAAAATAATTGAACTCATATGGAATTATACAGTATAATAATTTTTATGAATACAATAGAAAATATAGAACAATCAATAAAAGAAAATATTGCCGTAATGGTTTACTTCTCAGCACCCACTTGTAATGTCTGTCATGCACTTAAACCAAAGCTTATGGAAGCACTTGATGCAAACTTTGAAAAGTTTGTAGTTGAGAGTGTTGATATCTCAGTAGAGGAAGATATAGCTCCTCACTTTGGCGTTCATGCTATTCCGACTGTTTTGGTCTTTTTAGATGGTAAAGAGTTTTTACGAAAGTCACGACATATGTCAGTTGGTGAAGTTATAAGTGAAATAGAGAGACCATACTCGATAATGATCTCGTAAAGAAGAAGGGAGATAAAGTGAAATTTTTACAGATAGAGGTTAATAAACAAAACTATTTATTAGATACAGATATTGTGACAGAACTTATACACTTTACAGTACCAATGAGTACAAGTTATCATCATGAGAAAGTTGAAGGGGTGATTAATCATAAAGATAAGATTATTCCTATAGTATATATCAGAAATTTATTAGATTTTATCTCGTTTAAAGATGAGCAGATCTCTTTTATTGCTAAGGTTGAAGAGCAGCATAAGGTATGGGTCAAAGAGTTTGAAAACTCTTTAAAAACAGGAGAGGCTTTTACAAAAGCAGTTGATCCTCATAAGTGTGAGTTAGGAAAGTGGATAGATAAAACAGAGGCTTGTCTTCACTGTAATACACATGGTTTTGTTGATCTCCTTTCAGAAAAGATTATAGAACATCATGATGCCCTCCATCAAAAGGGTGCCCAATTTCTTCAAGACAAGAGTTTAAATCGTGATGAAAAGATAGAGACTATTAAATCTTTAGCTGATAAAACAATAGAGGGCTTAGATAGCATCTTAGAAAATATAGATAAGCTAACATCCGCTTTTGAGCAAGTAGTTCTTATTAATGTTGATGGAAAAGATATAGGTATTGTCGTAGATAGGATAGAAAAAACATACGATTTAGAGACAAAAGAATTTTTTACGAGTAAAAAGAATCTCTCATCTGATAGTAAATATATTCAATTTATAAATCATTATGATATTGATGGCTCTTTAATGTTCTCTATGAATTTTACACAAGAGTTTAAAGAGCTATTTAGTGAGAGTAAGCTTTAAACTTATACTATAAAAGCTATAAGAGAAGCTGTAACTGCAACATTTAAAGACTCAACACCTCTTTTCATAGGGATAGATATAGAGTCATTGCAGAGTTTTTCTACCTCTTTTGAAACGCCATCACTCTCATTTCCTAAGATAAAGATACTTTTTTTACTTTTCTCTATATTGTAAATATCTTTTTTTGCATGAGAAGAGAGTGCATAGATATCTGTTCCCTTAAGTGATGGTAGTATATCTTCAAGAGAGTTACAGAAGTAGATAGGAAGTTTAAAAAGTGTTCCTGCACTCGCTTTGATAACAAGTGGTGAAATTTTTGCAGAACTTTTTTTAGGAAGTATAATGCCATCAACATTTCCAGCAGCACAAGAGCGAATAATCATTCCAAGGTTTTGAGGATTTTGAATACCATCAAGAGCTATAAGTTTAAAAGAGTCTCTATTTTTTAGCTCATTGGCGTTTAGGTAACTTTTAGCAATGATGTCGATAGCTACACCCTGATCTTGCTTAGCATTTTTACTAATACGAGAGAGTGAGTTCTTCTCATGATAAGTTATCTCTATCTTTCTTGTTTTTGCAAGTGCTAAAATAGTCTTAATAGCTCCATCTGTTTTGTTTGAAGTCGCCATATGTAGTTTATGAACTTCAACACTTGAATCTTGTAAAACCTCTATAACTACATTTCTACCATATAGTGTAATAATTTTCTCAAAAAATGCTTTTTTATCTTTGTACTCTTGTGAATCTTCTGCCATATTTTTTCCTTTTTATACTATATTATATACTATCTCTGTTTTATTCTTGATTACTTTAATCTCTGCAACACTTAGTCCTTCTATCTCTATGGACATAAACTCTTCCATAGAGCTAATCTCATGTTTAGCGAGTTCTCTAAGGACTATACCTCTATATGCTTTAGCCCAGTGGCTTACTGTTTTTCCATTTTTTAAGAATTTTAGAGTTGTGTATGGCTTTGTGAGCTTGTAAAACTTATCATAGTATCCAGCACGAAGATCTAAAATCTCATCACTGTTGAGGTAGAGATCAAGTTGATATGTAAATCTATCTTTATAGAACTTATCGGGTGCGATAGAACCTATACTATTTCCCTGTTTAACTTTATAGTTTGCTATAGGATCTCCACCGAGGAGTGGACCATAAAGATTTGAAAAAATGATAGTGTTCTTTTTAAGATACTCTTTTTGAGCCTCTGAGAGTTCTTTATACTTGAGGTAGTCATATGCGACACCTTGATAGCGTTCAATGGCAGACATAAGAGGTGAGTTGAAAATATCATTGATATAGGGTTCGCAATCTTTATCTTTTTTAATTCCAAAGAGTGCTTTTATAGCTTCCATATCTTCACTTAGAACTATTGTATTATATTCGTTGAGTATCTCATCTCTGGCATTTGATGCACCAAGAAGTGTTTTAGAAGTCTCATCACCTCCACTATTTTTACCTTCTGATGGGGAGAACAAGATTTTGAGCATAGATGTAACCTTTTTTCATATTATAGTCAAATTTAGATGATCTTTGAGTTTATAGTAAATAAGTGATATAATAACTCCATATTATAAGAGAAAGATAGGAAAATCAATGCAAAAACATGCTAGAAGTTTAGCTGCTCATGAAATATTGGAACTGGTCTTTGTTCATTTGGCAGAGGTCTCTTCTCTCAAAAGTTATGATGAAATTCTCTCTGTATTAGCTGGTATGGGAAGAGCACTTACAAGTGCTGATAGATGTACTATCTGGGTTGTGAGTGATGATAGAAAGAGTATCTGGACGAAGGTAGCTCACGGTGTCGATAGATTAGAGATACCAATAGAATCAGGCATTGTAGGTAATGCTATAAAAAATGGTCAGCGCGAACTCATAGAAGATGTCTATCTAGATGATCGTTTCAATAAAGAGATAGATAAGATCACAGGTTATAAAACAAAAGCGATGATGGTTATACCTATGTATGATTATGATGATAATATCATTGGAGCATTTCAGGTTATAAATCATCGAGGTGAGACAGAAAAGTTTGATGCACGTGATATGGAGCGTTTGACTCTAGCAAGTACATATGCTGCAGAGACACTTATCTCAGCAAAATTAGCGATGGAGATAGAAGAGACACAAAAAGAAGTTGTTTTTACTATGGGTTCTATAGGAGAGAGTAGAAGTAAGGAGACTGGAAACCATGTAAAACGTGTGGCTGAGTACTCAAAACTTTTAGCCTTAGCTTATGGACTTGATGCTGATGAAGCTGAACTTTTAAAACAAGCAAGTCCCATGCATGACATAGGGAAGATAGCCATTCCAGATAGCATTTTAAATAAACCTGGTCGTTTTGACGAGAATGAACGCCATATTATGGATACTCATGCTGAACTGGGTTACCATATGATAAAAAATTCTCAAAGACCTCTCTTGAAGGCTGCAGCAATAGTAGCTTATGAACATCATGAAAAATGGGATGGTTCAGGATATCCTCAGGGTTTGAGTGGAGAGGAGATACATATATATGGCCGTATTACAGCTCTTGCTGATGTCTTTGATGCTCTTGGAAGTGATAGAGTCTATAAAAAAGCATGGAGTGATGAGAAGATTTTTCAACTTCTTCGTGATGAGAGAGCTAAGCATTTTGACCCTATTTTAATAGATCTCTTTTTTGAAAACTTAGATAAAATTAAAGAGGTACGAAAAACATTTAAAGATGTCTATCTGGACAAAGTTGATATGAAACGAGATAAACAGATAACTATCTTAGGTGCATATGGTACAAAAGCAAAAGGTCATGGAACAAGTGCTTTTCTTTTGAACTCTAAAAATGTTATAGATGCAGGAAATTTATTAGAACCATTAAATATAGAAACTATTGATATAGAAAACATATGGATGACACACTCTCATTTAGATCATATTATAGATATCGCCTATATTTTAGATAATTATTTTAATTTGAGAAAAAAATCTTTAAACATTATAGGACTGCCAGAAACTATAAAAGCTATTAAAGAAAACTTTCTCAACAATACTATTTGGCCAGATTTTTCAAAAATACCACTTATCCTCTCATCAGAGATGGCAGTAACATACACCGAAATAGAACTAGGAAAAGAGTATGAGATAGGTAAGGGTGAATACATAAAAGCATTTTTAACTGATCATACCGTAGCAAGTTGCGGATATGTAGTTACAAAAAAAGATGCATCAGTAATTATAACAGCAGATACATACTCATTAGAGAATATGATTGAAGAGATAGAGTCAAATGATAAAATTAAATCATTAGTAGTTGAGTGTTCATTCCCTAGTGAAATGAAATTTTTGGCAAAAGAGAGTAAACATTTAACACCAGAATTACTTTTTAACCAGTTAAAAACTCTTAAAAAACAAAATTTATCTCTCTATATCAATCATATTAAGCCAGCTTACTTTAAAAGAATAAGTGATGAGATAGAGCAATATAGGGGAAAATGGGCTGTTGAAATACTAAAAGATGGCTTTTTTATAAATTTCTAACAAAAACCCTTGACATTAAAAGTTATTTGCCCTATAATTCTGACTCAATTTCGATGCCGACATAGCTCAGTTGGCTAGAGCAGCTGATTTGTAATCAGCAGGCCCGGGGTTCAAATCCTCGTGT
>Ga0256826_1000793_pt1 | contig 19640 bp, 17 predicted proteins | sample CV79metaG_FD_185975 | JGI IMG/M metagenome (GOLD analysis project Ga0256826, IMG submission 185975) | Hydrothermal vent microbial communities from East Pacific Rise, Pacific Ocean - CV79 | ecosystem: Environmental > Aquatic > Marine > Hydrothermal vents | place: Pacific Ocean: East Pacific Rise...
GGGACCAAAGGGTTATTTGAGAAATCTCTATTATACTTCTACAATCTCACAACTATCTTCTAAAAGATAGACTAAATACCCACGTACACTACTCTTCGTAATGGCAGAAACAGCCTGTTTATAGAAACCAACCTGCTTATGATACTGCTCTTCATGTCCTTTAGCAGACTTATAATCCATAATCACCCAACCATCTTCTTGTTCGACTAAAAGATCGATATAACGTAGCTCCCCCTTATAGCTAATGGCTCTCTCTTTGGTAATAGCACCCTGACTCAAACCTTTAAATTTCTCATCATTAACAAGATGGGTAATACGTCGTTTTATGCTCTCAAAATCCTGCGTTTGTAAGTAGGCACCATAACGGTTCATACTCACATTGATTGCCTCATCTATGGAGCCCTCATCAAAGGCTAGCATCATCTCTAAGGTATAGTGTATCGCTAAACCAAACTCTATGGCATGTTGGTCTTTTTCTTCTATGATCTCTTCTTTAATGATCTCACTCTGTTGACCATAATTGCGTGATTCGTAAGGCAAGGTAACGCTTGCTTCTTTTACTACAAGACTCTGCTTAATAACATTCTCTTCACCCCAAACTTCTTCTTCTAACCCTAAGGCTTCAAACTTAGAGTCTTTAGACTTTTGGATGACATAGAGTCTGTTTTTAGCACGGGTGAAGGCAACATAAAGTGCGTGCATACTGTCTTCATGATTCAAACGCTCTTCTGCCTCAATCGCATTGGCATACCCCAAGTCAAAACTACTGCGCTTTTTCATTCGTAAAAAGATGTTTTGTAAGGTGATGCCATCGTATTGATAGATGATAGTGCTAGTGTCTGCTTTTTTCTTACCCAGTCTGTCCATCACAATGACATTTTCAAACTCCAAGCCTTTGGACTTATGTACCGTCAACACACGAACACCGTGTAGGTCTGCTTGTGCAGCGGTTGCATCCATACGCTCATACTCAAACAAAAACTGCTCAATATCACTGTAGTTACTGAGCAGTTGTAAGAAGAGCAGTAAGTTGAGATCACCATCAAAAAGATGGTACTGCTCTATTACCTTTACAAGTTCTCCTGCTAAGTCTTTACTATTAATATTACACGCTTGTAGTTCTCCTACTTCCATCTCTAAAAGCGCAAAGAAGTTTCGAGCATAGATATTTTCATTAAAGTAAGAGAACTTCAAAAACTCTATAAGTGCACGTATATTTTTCTGGTTGATGAGGAGTGAAGTCGTCTCCGTCACAACATCGATGCCCGACTCTCTTAATAGTGCTTCTACTGCTGTTCCATCTTTGTTGGTCTGCGTTAAGATAGCAATATTGTCAGGCTGTTCACCCTTAGCTATAAGAGAGAGTACCTTCTCAGCCATCACCTCTAACACCTCTTCACCATTGATGACCTCTACATACCCTTCTGCAGCTTTTTTACGTACCCACTGTGGTTTGTAGTTATTTATCTTCTCATCAAAGACTTTGTTGACAAAGTTCACAACGTTTGCATCACTTCTATAGTTTGTTAAAAGGTTATCAACCGTTACTCCATACTTGTCAGTAGCGTAATAAAAAAGCTCTTTAGTCCCTCCACGAAAGCGGTAGATAGACTGCTTAACATCACCCACAATAAAAAGTGAGTTACGCTCACTCATCCCTTTACCCGCAGCAATCTCATCAATAATCGGTTTTAAGATCTCAAACTGCACTACTGAAGTGTCTTGAAACTCATCAAGTAGCACATGCGCTATCTTGGCATCGAGTCTAAAGTAGAGGAACTCACTGTCTACACGCTCTTTTAACAACATATAGACCAAGTTAGTGATGTCATCAAAAGAGAGCTCACTCTCATCCTTAGCCACCTGTAACTTTGCCTCTTCATAGATATCCAAGAGGCCAAAAAGTGCATTGAAGAAATGAGCCTCTTTAGCTTTCATATAGCTAGGAATCAGCATCTGAATGGTGTGTAGATACTCATCCATCTCAGGGGTGTAGCCCTTTTTATACTGCCAGTACTCTAAGCTATCTTTCTCTATCCACGCTTTAGAGAGCATCTCTTCAACATTTTCACAGTTCATCGTCTTTTTAGCACCATCGCTCATCTTAGAAGCAAAGACCATCGCTTGCAATCTAGTAAAGTGCTGCATGATCTCATTTTCTAGAGCAATGTAGTCACTCTTTTCAAACTGTCTGTTTTGGAGCTCTTTTCGTTTTCCATAGAGTTCATTGAGCAGACTAAAGATGTCTGAAAGACGTTTAGAAGCCATGGTGGAGAGGGCAATAAGGTCGCGTTCTTTGCCTTTAACATTGGCAAGTGTCAAAAAGCGTGCTAAGACTTTGAGTTCATGTTGTGAGGCAAAGGTAGAGAAGTTAGGCATTAATCCTGCATGAAGAGAAAACTTACGTAAGATCTTGGCAAAAAACTTATCAATCGTCATTACTTTCGCATCAGACTTTAAAAACTTTGCCAATACTTCTGGGCGAAGTGTCAACAGTGTCTCCTCATCTATACCCGTTACTCTAGCGACCTCAAAACGCTCATCACGATCTTCAAAACCAATCAGCGTCTCAATAATACGCTCTTGCATCTCGTTAGCAGCTTTGTTGGTAAAAGTCAGGGCTAAAATCTTATCACCCTCTTCTCCCATAAAAAGAAGAGAGAGGTAACGCACCACTAAAGAGAAGGTCTTACCCGCTCCAGCACTTGCTTCATACGCATGAAAAGGAATAAATTCACTCACAGTGAAACCTTTGTATAGATATCATATCTCTCAGAAAAAAAATAAGAGGTAAGATTGTTTTAGTTTTATTTGAAGACCTAGTTACAACTAAGTTGAAAAGAAAAGTGAAGTAAGATTGCCTCTTATTTTTCTTCCCGAAGGGCAACCATGAGAGCACTTTACTCTGCGTTAGCCAACCTTCAACGTAGCTATAGCTATGCTGAAGAACACCTGCCTTGATTAAAATGCTCTCATGATTGCTGAGTATATGATATCTATACAAAGGCTTCACTATAGCCCCCTTTCGCATAGGTAGGCATATTCACAATAGTTACAGTCACTTAGCTTCTCTGTTTTATCAAAAACAAAATGTTTTGTCTCTCTTAGTTCATCTAAAAGAAGATAGAGCTTTTCTAGCTTCTCATCTAATATAGGTTCATACACTATCTTGCCCTTATTGAGATCATAAAATCCACAGTTATTTACCTCACCCAGTGTACTCGCAAGCAGATGGTAAAACTCAAGTTGAAAGTCAGTAGCATTTTCTAGTGTTCGTTTGGTATAAGTCATATACTTACCACTTTTATAGTCCAAGACCTCCAAACCATCAACTGTACTATCTATACGATCGATCTCACCATAGAGTTTAATCCCATTGATTTCTCGCTCCAACTTCTTTTCACAGGCTTGTACCCGTGCCTCTTGAAAACGTTTAATCTCATTTTCAAAAAATGGTGTCAGTTTTTGCATCCAGAGTTTATGAAGATACCTGTCTAAGACTGTTCTTCCACCACTCTCTTGTAGGGCTTTTTCTACTGCACTACGTAGCTCTTTAATATCACTAAAGCTTTGTTTCTCTTCGTAGACTATCTGTAAAGCTTTGTGCAATGCAGTCCCAATCTCATGTTCTTGGGGCATGTCTTGCGCCATCTCATGGTTTCTAATACCTTCAACATATTTGTAATAAAATTTTCGTTTACAGGTCAAAAAGGCTTTAAGCCCTGTTGCAGAGAGCGCACGTTTTGTAAAGTCATACTCGCCCTCTATCTCTAAAGTCTCTTGTTTCTCATAATCTGTTAATGGCATAACAATTGGTGCATAAAGCGCATCTTTTTGCTCAACACTTAAGGTAAGCCCTAGTTGGGTTAAAAAGCGTGAAGGCACGGCGTCAGTTGAACTGACATAAGCAATATGCACTATTTGTGCTTGGGTAAAGAGTGAATGATAATAAAGCTTTTGAAGGTCTTCACGCTCTTTGGTTGTGGGTAGAGCTGCGTTATGGCGTGTAGCTGAATTCAGAAAGAGATCTTTTTCACTTTTACGGGGAACAACACCCTCATTAAAGTTCACAACAATCACTCCGTCATACTCTACCATCCGTGTCTCTAAGACACCCATGACTGTTACTTTTCCACCACGTACATCATCAATGCTTTTTGTTTTAAGACGGTTCGTAAAGAGATGCAAAGCTGACTTCAAGGAGGCATCACCCAAGATAGGTAAGATTTTCTCGAAGTAGTAAAGTTCTTCTTTCACTAACTCTATGACAGCAATATTGTGCTCTTTTTCTACAAATGGCTCCATTAGGAGTGAAAAGTCTTGTTCTATAAGAGAAGCTCTATAGTGCTTTTTTAAACCTTCGTACAGGTCTGCACCAATGCGGTTCATACGTGCCGTGTTTTCAACACCACTGTTTTCCAAGTAAGCCATAACGGCTTCCAAACTCTCCACAAAGATGCTCTCGCTTAGAGGAATCCCCATGGCAAAGTTAAAGTTATTCTGACTGTCAAAACGTCGCAGATGCGATGCAAAACTCTCATCAGGCAGAACAACCACGATCTTTTCAGCACTCATCCCAGAGTCTATAAGTTCAAACACTTTTTGTTTAATGAACCCTACTTGTAGCAGTGACTGAGAAAAACTCTCCACCTTCACATTGATCTCTTTATGTAATGGCTGCACTTCATCTACCACTAAACTCTGCAGATTAATACGCTGTTCACTTTCATCTACGATATCGATGCCTAAAACTCTCAACTTATCACTTAGTTTTGTGTTGAATTCATTGGCACTATAACGTAGAGAGAGTGGAATGATTTTAGCTACTTCCAAGAGTAGTTTTAATTCGTAGTTCGTTAAATACCCAAGCGCATAAAGCTCTATCTTTTCGAGTGACTTAAGGTATCCAACATTGAGTTCATACTGCTCTGGAACAAAGATGCTCTCAAGGACTCGATTCTCTTCGCACAAGTTTTTATAACGTTGGTACAGCTCTTGCAAGATCGTAATATGCTCTTCGTAATCGCCATAGGTGTCGGCTAACTCTAAGCTTTCTATCGGCACTAACTCACCACTTAGCTCTTCAAAAAAACGGAAAAGATAAGAAGCATTTTGGGTAAAGGTAAAAAAGTTTCGCTCGATGTTGAGTGTGGCAAAGTTTTTGAAGTCTGCTGCTTCTAACAGCATTAACGTTCGCGTATCTTCATCCACTTTAGTATAGCCATCAACACGAACTGTTCGCTGTAAAAACTCCCCAATGCTTAGGTATTTTGAGAGAAAACCATCGCTACTTTGTTCGTGTAGGATATGAGAACGGATAGCACGTGAAGTGGGAAGGATAGTAGTTAAAGCTGACATAGTTACCTCACTTAAATAAGTAAGTTATTATAGTCAGTTTATAAAAATAGATTGATATTTAAGTCAAGTAAGTACTTGACTAGAGTTTAGTACTCAAACGCTCCATTATTACGTGTGTCAACCTTGAGATTAAAGTAACGCTCATTTTCACCAACAATGATACGTGTTAAAACATTCCAACGGCCTGCTAATGGAAGTGATCCAACATGAAAAGTGTAAATTCCATTCTCAATACTACTCGGTGCTTCAAACGGAAGGTCTGTTTTATGATTACCTGGACGTGTGACCATGATATTCATCTTTGCACTGTTTACTGCATTGCCTTGCTTATCTACAAGCTTGTACGAAACAACAGCATCATCTTGTTTAAACGAGTGACTGTGATATGTTAAATCATATTTACGATCAAAGTAGATCTTAGCTGAAATAATATCATTCGCATTTCTATCATAATGATGATAATCTTGCATATCCATATCGCTCATCTCCACAGGATTTTGTACCGCAACATAAATCGTTGCTCCTGCCGCACCAATAATCACAAATATAGATGCCAAGATGGAGTAAGGCCAGTACCAGCCTTGTTTTCTATTGCTCATTGTCTTCCTTCTCTTTTGCCTCAGCTGCCTCTTTAGCTTCACGTATCTTTGCACGACGACGGCCTCTAAAGTAACCGAAAATTGCATAAAGAATTGTGCCATAAAAGATGTAACGAACGACGTCTACTCCAATTTGATTTATATTACCTGCGGCACTCTCTAAATCAACATTGCGTGTTGCAGCGATCTGTTCTGCTGTTTCTGAATAACCACCAAACATTGCAACAGCATACTTTTCAATAACATCTTTGCCCTTAGCACGTTCAGCAAGTACAGGAAGCACAACCCCGCCATAATTACCCATCTCTTCTTTCACATCATCAAAGCTTTCAGCAAACATCAATGAACTAATGACTGCCCCAATAAATGAAGCGTTAGGGCTTAGGATCATCTCACGATCAAACTCTTCATACATACTTGCCGGTGATGCAATAATCTGGACTTGTTTAGGCTCTTCTGAAAAAGCAACCACAACTGCTGGTTGTGGCATACTCTGCGCGATATTTAAAGCATACTCAGCAATACTTTGATTACTATCTAGCTCTCTCACCATAATCATATAAAGTGAGACACCTGTTTTGTCAAACAATTCTTGACCAATTTTATTAATCGTTTCCGAATAAGTTTCTCTTTGAACAACATCATCTTGATATAGATACTCTGCAAAAAGTGAAGTGGAAAATAAAAGTGTGAAGATGAGGGCCGCTAGCCCTCGTGTGTTACGCAACTAGTAAACCTAGCCTACGTATAAGTGACCTGGAGTCACAACAGCGTATAGTGTGTAAAGAGCCATCGCAAGAAGGCCCCATGCAAGTACTTTATCCATAATTCGAATCATCATGTACTCCTTATTTAACCATAACTCTGTGAGAACCAGTTGTCTCATCAATCATCTTGATTGAAGAAGCATCTTGAATCTCATAGTAGTTATTAGCATTAGCACTTTGAGTTGTAATCGACGCAACTGTCAGTACTGCTAAGATACTTAAAAGCAACACTGTTGCAATTAGCATTCCTGTAATACCATCTAAAACGAATAAACCTCTGTTTTCATTCATAATGGGCTCCTTATTTACTTAAGCTAGTTACGTAAGCACTAACTGCTTCAATCTGCTTTTCGTTAAGACGGCTAAATGCTGGCATAGTACCAATTGCACCTTTTTTACCATCTTTAAGTACTGAAGAAACAGTTGCTACACTAAAGCTATTGATTGTTGGTCCAGCGTAAGCCATACCTTCACCATTTGCTCCGTGACAAGAGTTACATGTACCTTTTTCGAAAAGCTGTGCACCTTCAGTGTCATCTTCAGGAAGACCTGCAACAACATAGTCAACTAACTTGTTTAACTCTGCTTCGTCTGCGAATGAGTAGTTAAGACCCATTGGCATTCCACCAGGATAATCAGTTTTCATGTTGTTAGCACCGTTCATAACAACGTGCATAACACTCTCTTTAGAGATACGGTGGTTAAGGTTTGCTGCCTTACCATCAATACCATCAGCCGTAAGGCCGTGACATACTTTACACTCTGCCAAGAATACAGATTCACCCATCTCAATAAGCTCTTCACCTTCAATACTTGCGTATTTAGCTTCAAACTTCGCTGCGTGTGCTGCTGAATCTTCGTTGTATTCACCAATTTGAGAGTAAGCATTTACAGGATAACCTGCTAACATATACCACATAGCCCAAATCATAGAACCTAACATAATAAATGCCCAACCAGCTGGAAGTTCATTTTTATATTCGCCGATACCGTCCCAATTCTCATCTGCCAATTTACCAGACGCAGTATCATCTTGCATCTGACGAACATACTTGATTACTACAAATACTGTAATAATTACAAGTGCAACTGCACCCGCAATTGCAAGTATGTTAACGATATCACCATTTAAACCGCCCTTTGAGCCACCTACTGATAACCAAGTAGCACCCAACATAACGACGGCAGTAATAATACCCGCTAAGGTTAACTTATTCATATTATTCTCCTACCTTTTTTGTCTCTTTATCCGAGACCTTGTTTACCGGTTCATCGGTAATGTCATCATTAAGCGCCATATTGCTATACGATTCATAGTCAATACCAGCGGCATCCTTCTTCTTACTATAAAGATGGTAGATATACCCATAAAGAGCAAGTACCATAAAAACAGTAATCCCAAAGTAACCGTAGCCTTGAAAAGTTACAATATCCACTTAAGACGCTCCTCTTACTTTAAGCTGTTTAGGTATGCGATAATCGCAACGATCTCAGGGATCTTACCAGCAGCAACTGCATCTTGAATAGTTTTATCTTTCATATCAGCAGTAATCAATTTAGCCTCTTCCAATGCAGATGCCTGTGCACCCTCTAATGTATCAGCAAGAACAACTGTCTCTTTTGATCCATCTTTCATAGGAAGTGGCGTGTTGTAAGGTACTGAGAACACATTTTTAACTGTTACTTGTTCTGCATAAGCAGTGTCAATATCAGCTTCATTTGTGTACATCCAAGTATACGCTGGCATGATAGAACCTGGTACAACTGACGCAGGATCTTTCATGTGGTTTTCGTGCCAATCTGTTGTACGGTAGTTACCTACACGTAGAAGATCTGGACCAGTACGCTTTGAACCCCAAAGGAATGGACGGTCAAATGCGTACTCACCACTTAGTGAGTAATCGCCGTAGCGATCTGTCTCAGCTTTGAATGGACGAACAAGCTGTGAGTGACATGCATTACAAGAGTTCTTGATATACACGTGACGGCCAGCCAACTCAAGAGTTGTGTAAGGCTTAGTACCGATGACAGGCTGTGATGCCTGTGCAAAGTTAGGCACGATCTCAATAAGACCGGCAAAAGCGATAGTAACAAATACACCAACTGCAAAGAAGAATGGGTGTTTTTCTAACCAATGAAACATATTATCCCCTTTCCTTACGCTGCCATAGGTGAAGCGTTTTGAAGTTCATTCTCTTCAACGCGACGACCAGCAGTCATAGTTTTGTACATGTTCCATGCGAACAAGAACATACCGATTAGGTAAAGTGTACCACCAACTGCACGAATTGTGTAGTAAGGGTGAAGTACTGTAACCGTGTCAATGAATGAGTAAGCTAAGTTACCAAATTCATCGTGAGCACGCCACATCATACCTTGAGTAATACCAGCAATCCACATAGATGTAAAGTAAAGAACAACACCTAGTGTCTGAATCCAGAACTGAGTATTCATCAGTGACTTAGAGTAGATCTCACGCTTGAATACACGTGGAGCCATGTGGAAAAGAGATGCCATAATCATAAATGCAACCCAACCAAGAACACCATCATGTACGTGACCAACAATCCAGTCTGTAAAGTGCGCAATTGCATTTACTGATTTAATTGCTTGGATCGGACCCTCAAGAGTCGAGAACATGTAGAAAGTAGAAGCAAGAACCATGAACTTAATCAATGGTGAACTTGCAACTTGTTGCCACTCACCCTTCATTGTAAGAAGCATGTTGATCGCTGAACCCCATGAAGGAAGAATCAATACAATTGAGAAAACAGAACCCATTGTCTGCATCCAGTCTGGAACTGTTGAGAAAAGAAGGTGGTGACCACCAGCCCAAAGGTAAACAAACATTAGACCCCAGAAAGAAAGTAGAGAAAGCTTGTATGAGAATACTGCTTGTCCAGACTCTTTCGGAAGGAAATAGTAGATCATCGCAACGATAGGCACAGTAAATCCAAATGCAACTGCATTGTGACCATACCACCATTGAACTAGTGCATCATTTGTACCTGCGTATGCAGAAACTGAGTGCCACCATGCGCCAATGCCGCCAGAAGCGAAGTACGTAGGGATTTCCATGTTGTTAAACACGTAAAGCATAGCGATACCAAGGAAAGTCGCGATGTAGTACCATACAGAGATGTATAGTGACTTTTCACGACGCATACCAATAAGACCAAAGATGCTTACACCCCAAAGAACCCATACGATAACGATAGCGATATCGATAGGCCATTCGAATTCAGCGTACTCTTTTGATGTTGTAATACCCATAAGTAGTGATACAACAACTGCTGCAACACCTACAAGGTATAACCAAAAGTGAGTTTTTCCTAAGATCATTAAGAACTTAGACTCTGCCATTGATACTTTAAGTACACGTTGACCAACGTAGTACCAAGTTGAAAAAACACCACTAAGGGTGAAACCAAAGATAACCGCATCCGTATGCAGTGGACGAAGACGTGAGAAGTTTGTATACTCCGCAGCACCTTGACCTAGCATCGTGTTAACAGCAGGGAAAGCAAGTTCCCAAGCCAAAATAACACCGACTAGCATACCGACAATTCCGAGTATTACTGTTGTTAGCATAAACATTTTAGCTACAGTGTAATCATACTCTAAAGGACGATTTTCCATTTACAGCCTCCTAATAAATTCAAAGCGTAAGAACCCTAATTCGCAAAAAAGGGTTTTTAGACGATATGATAATATCTATAGTTATGTTTAATACATCTTAAGGATGGGTTCTTTTATGAGGTTGTTTGATTTATATAATATATTTAAGTAGTAGTTAAGCTTAGTGGGAAAAAAAGAAACACTGCAAAGTAGATAATGGTGCCTAAATCACGACTTTAATAGTAATTTGCACCGTCAGTTATCACCTATTTAAAGCAATACGTTAATCTTATTTACCACCACATTTACTAGATCCACACCTACTAGATCCACATTTCAGCTCTTCATTCTTAAGAGATTTTTCTTACTTATGTTCAGGAGATTCACTTCCACATTTTCCTGCTCCACATCGCATTTCAGTTGTAGTTTTTGTCTCTTTTTCTATCTTTTCACTCTTTTGTGAGCCACATTTTCCCATGCCACACTTACCTGCACCACACTTACCAGCACCACATTTTCCTATCTCAGCAGCATCTTTTGCTTGCTGTTCTATCGAAGTGTTTTGCCAGTAATCAAACTGCATATATGCCTTCATCAGTGTCCATCCACCAAAGATTATGATGGTAATGGCTGCAAACTGGATCATAAGTGATCGAAAACGTGTCTGTGAGAAGAGCCCAACTGCAAAGGCAAAACTAAACAGGGCAGGAATGGTAAAGATACCAAAGATTCCCATCACTATTGCACCCCAAAGTGCGGACTGTGTTGTTGTTGCTGTAACTAACATGGTATAGACCAATCCACAAGGAAAGAGTCCGTTTAGTACACCTAATGTGAAGAAACTACTTGGTTTAGCAGACGTCAGTTGTGACATGAAGACCTTCTTAAACCATGGTTGACGTGTTATAGGGTACTCAATAGATGTTAAAAACTTTAACTTGCCTGCAAAAGAGAGTCCCATTAAGATCATCATCACACCTGCGATGGCGAACATAATGGCACGGGCTAATGGAGAGATGTCCCATAGTGAACCAAAGAAGCCAAAGAGTGCCCCAAGGAACGTGTACGTTGTCACACGTCCAAAGTTATAAAAAAGATGATAGGTTGATTGGGTAAATTTATTTTGTTCTGGTTTTATTTTTGCTGTAGTATAAGTGACGATAAAGCCGCCACACATGCCGATACAGTGGCCTACTGATCCGAGTAGTGCGAAGGTGATAATGGCTGTGAACTCTATACCATTCATTATTTTCCTATCTTAATTGTCGTACGCTTTGAGGGTAAAGTGTAACGAAGAAGTGTTACATTAGTGTTAATTAAACTCTAATACCACTTGGTTTGTTTAAATATTTCCTCTCAATAATTTCTGTGATTAGCTGAACTTTTTCTCTCTGTCGCGTCAGAGAGATAGTTTTCAAGAAAAAGAGAGAGACGCTGTTGCAAGCAAGTTGAAATTTTAATTTCTAAAGATGTAATTTTTTAAATACATTAAAAGCTTAGATTTGGTGCAAGTTGTGCAAAATATTTACCCGATAGCGTACATAAAGTACGTGGAGTGGTAAATATTTGTGCAAATTGTGCGGAAGCTACGCTTTTAAAAGTGCTAGAAACTCGCTGAAAATATAACGACTCTCTTTTGGTCCTGGACTTGACTCTGGGTGATGCTGTACTGAGAAGATCGGTGCATCGTTGTAACGTAGACCTTCGATAGTATTATCAAAAAGGTTGGTATGTGTCACTTCTGCAATGTCTGTCACTGAGTCAGGAACATTATAGTTATGATTTTGCGCTGTAATCTCTACCATACCTGTCTTAACATTTTTAACAGGGTGGTTTCCACCGTGGTGACCAAACTTCAATTTGAATGTATCGTGACCATGAGAGATAGAAAGAAGTTGATGACCTAGACAGATACCAAACATTGGAACTTTGGCAGCAATAAGCTTTTTAACTTGCTCTTGCTCCTCTTTTAAGATCAATGGATCGCCTGGGCCGTTTGACAAGAAAACACCATCGATCTCTTTCGCTTTTACACGAGAGATAAGTGCTTCAGCATCAAAACTATTTGGTAATACTTCAACTTCAATACCCGCTTGTGTCAACTCATTCAAGATGTTACGTTTTACACCAAAGTCAATCGCTGCAATCTTTGCTTGTGCTTTTGGTGCTTCGTTATACTTAAAAGTAACCGCATCATATGTGCCAGTTGAGTGCGTGTATACTTCTTTAGTACTTACCTCTTTAATATAGTTGATCTCTTCAATACGTGCTGATGAATCAAGAACTTTTTTAAGCTCTTCTTTGTCGCTGATCTCAGTCGAAGCAACCATCATCATCGCACCTTCGCTACGAAGCATCTTAGTAAGAAAACGTGTATCAATATCACAAATACCCATAACACCATGCTCTTTTAGAAAGTCAGACAATGAACCTTCAGCACGAAAACTTGAATAACGATCTTGGTATTGACGAACGATCATCCCTTTAGCATGCGCTTTAAGAGACTCCATATCTTCGCCATTAACACCCACGTTACCAATTTCTGGTGCAGTAAATGTTACAAATTGACCTGCATACGAAGGATCAGACATAATCTCTTGATAACCACTCATCGATGTATTAAAAACGATTTCACCGACCATAGTTGTCTCAGCACCAAATGATGATGCTTCTAAAAAAGTACCATTTTCAAGATAGATGTAAACTGGGTTCATTAAGCAAGTCCTCTCTTTTGTAGTTCTTCGTTGTAAAGTTTCTCGTGAATGATGTCAAACTCTTCCGTACCGGGGATAATACGACGCTGGTAAGAGCGAATCTTATCCATAACTGCATCATCAATCTCATCATTACTTGCAATATAACCTGTAATCGCATTGTAGATAATGTTTTTAATACGGTTTTCTGTCACATCGAAGTGAATTAAATCCTCTTCATAAAGTTCATCAAGAACCTTATGTGATATATCTGAATAGCGATCTTCATACGAAAGAATCACACCAAATTCAGGTGCTAACTTCTTTTTAATCATATAGAAAAGTTGGCGTTCGTCTGCTAGTTGCTCTTCAATATCATCTTCATTTTCATCAAGCATATCATTAACACGCTCTTCAAGTTCATGCTCAAGTTTAACACTCGCCTCAAAAATCTTTTCTGCTTCATGAGCAATAGGCTCAAGCCCTTTAGTCATCGTGACCAAGCCACTTTTGTTTAGTTCAATAGCGATTCTGTTTGCAATACGTGGTACGTGTGCGAGAGTGACTTTCATAGCGATGACCTCTAAATTATAATTTTTTGGATAATACTGTAAGTTTGGTTAGAGAGAGGTAAAAGCGCTTTATAGACCCTTTATAAGTGCGTATCAAAACAATAAAGTAAAGATTATTTCTACCCTAAAACTTCCAGCTCATTTGTATATTTTTCAAGACAATATGGCTCAAAACTAGATTTATATATCGCATAATGTGCAGAAGCTTTATGCCCATCAAGCGCCGCTTCATCTCGCCAAGTCTCTACTGCCATAAACTTTTCAGGCTTATCTTTGTACTGCACGATCTCATAAAAAAGACAGCCATCTTCTGCTTTAGACGGTATGACCATCGCACTCAACAACTCTTTCATCTTTGCTATGCCATCTGGCTTAGCTATAAATGTCACACGTTTTGTAATTGTCATCTTGTTCTCACTTTTAGAATAATATTGGGATTATAACAGACCTTATAGTCCTGGTGCTTTCCACATCGAAGTTGTAATACCCTCATCAACCAAACGTAGTTGCGCAGCATAAGCTTGTTTCCATTTTTTCGCCACCTCTTGATACTTTGCAAAGTTCTCACTGTTAGGTTCATAACTTTTATCCCATTTCACTAAACTTTTTGCTACTTCAGCGATTGAACTGTACTCACCTGTTGCTACACCACAAGCAAAGGCACCTCCAAGTGAAGTAGCTTCATTGACCTTAGGTATTTTGACCTCTTTACCTGTAACGTCTGCCAAGATTTGAGACCATAAAGGGCCCTTACTCGCCCCACCTGCGAAAGTGATACTATCACTTTGTACCCCTGTAAATTCAAAAATGGACTCTAGGTTTAACATAGAGACAATAGCTGCATTCTCTTCAAGCGCACGGAACATTGCCCCTTTAGATGAAAGAGTAGGATCTATGGAAAGGTTCAAAAACGAAGGTGCCGCATGATACCACTTACCATAGTGCATAGCATCTGAAAAGATAGGTAAGATACCGTTTGCGCCTACAGGTACTTGAGCCGCAAGTTGCTCTAGGTAAGCATAAGGATCAATGCCTCTTCGTTTAGCTTCTGCCACTTCTCCTTGACACAGTGCATCTCTAAACCAACGCATCACCAAACCAGAAAAGAAAGTAATACCCTCAGCTTGTGAAATACCAGGAATAACATGAGGGTTAACACGAATATCCATCTGAGGATCTGTCTTAGCTGTTGGCATGTTGACCAATTGTTGCCAGAAAGTACCACCTAACACAGCCACCTCGCCAGGTTCTACAACACCAAGTCCAGCTGAACCCAACTGTACGTCACCGCCACCCATGACAACAGGCGTTCCAACAGCAAGTCCTGTCTCAGCAGAAGCTTTTTGAGTCACTTCACCTATTATCGTGCCACTCTCATATACAGGTGGGAAAATATCATCTTTAAGTCCAACCTTCTTTGCCATTTGAGGTAACCATTGACGTTTTTCTAATGAAAAGACACCCGATGTTCCCGCATTAGATGGTTCACTCGCGATCACTCCAGAAAGTTTAGTCAAAGCCCAGTCACTGATCATGTTCATAGAAGATGTCTTCTCATAAAGATGTGGTCTGTTCTCTTTTAACCAGAGTAATCTAGGTAGTGCGCCAAGAGCATAAGTCTGTCCACTCTGTCCATAAAATTCAGCCTCACTGTTGGGAAACTCTTTTTTTAACTTTGCTACCTCTTTATCAGCACGCGCATCGACATTAGCCACACCAAACAACTCATTGCCATCTTTATCGTAAAGAACAATCCCCTCACGCATACTTGTTGCCGTCACCGCCTTGATCGCTGTAGCTTTGATTCCTGCCTTGAAGATAGCCGTTTTAATACACTCTTGAAGTATCTTCCAGTTTTTAGCGTAGTCAAAGCCCATAGAGTTTACTACACCTTCTTCACTAAGATGGTGCCACTCCTGCTGACCTATACTTACTTGTCGGCCTTGTATGTCAAAAATAACTGCACGACCACTACCTGTTCCAGCATCTATAGTTAAAAAGTAAGCTTGGCTCATAATTATCCCTCACATGATTTATTCTCTGTTATTGTAGCAAATAGAATACTTTTTATAAGCTATAAATATAAATTTCACTATAATTTCGTCGCACATATTAGGAGAGAAAAATGAAAAAAAACTTACTATTTTTGTCAATGCTTTTTGCATTAATGACAATGAGTTCATTACACGCTGAGTATTTAGAAAATGCCAACCCACCTGCTAAAGAGTTTGACTGGATGGAACTACAGTCAGGCGAGTGGTTAAAAGGTGAATTTAAAGGAGTATATTCTGGTGATGTTGAGTTTGACAGCGACGAGTTTGACCTTGTCACTTTTGACCTAGATGATGTCAAGCAAATCATCACTAAAGGTGACTCAGTTATCAGCCTTAATCGTGCGATGCCATCATTAACTGCACTCTCTAAAAAACTTCATAAAAATGATGAAGAGAGTCCGGCTGCAGATGAAGTCATTGGAAAGATCTTGTTTAAAGATGGTGGTTTCAAAGTCGTTATGAGTGATGGAAGTTCTCAAGCATTTGCACCTACTGATATCGCATCAATTGCTGGTGGTGAACCTAAAGAGAGTAACTACTGGTCTGCAAGCGTCTTTTTAGGTGTTGATGTTCTCTCTGGAAACAGTGAGCAGATCACGGTGACAGGAAAGGCATACGCAGAGCGTAGAACAGCATTAACACGTTTTATTGTTGATTATCTTACTACCTATACACAAGTTGATAAAAATGCAACAACAGCTGATAACAATCGATTTTCAGGTAGTTTTGATCTATATCAAACAGCTCACTTCTACTGGCGTTTAGCATCGGTTGAGTATCTTCGTGACCCATTTAGAAATATCGCTAGTAAATATACTTACGGTGCGGGTATTGGTTATGACATCATCTATACACCTAAGACGAATTGGTCAGTAACAATGGGTCCTGGTTATCAGTATACAGCCTTTGATGACTACAACAGTAGCGTTCCGGGTGCTGATACTGATGACACAGCACTATTCTTTATCAATACACGTTTTGATACGGAGATCACCAGTGATATTGATTTCATCATAAACTATAATGGTTATTTTGTTAATCATGCATCAGGCAGATACACGCACCACGCTGAATTTGCACTAGAGACAGAGGTCATCAATGACTTTACTGTTGACTTCTCTGTTTTCTGGGATAGAACATCACTACCACTCGCTTTCGCAGATGGAACAAGACCAGAAGAAGATGATTATAAATCTATGCTTGCTATTGGTTACTCTTACTAAAACTACTATCTAAACATTAACCCTGCTAAGTTATACTTTATGGAGTTTCTCCATAAAGGCTTAACATGAAAACTATTGCACTTCCCCTAATCTCCCTTTTCACCTCGTCACTATTAATAGCTGGTACCATCGCTAAAGAACCTACGCACGCTTCACTTGTTGTTTATAATGGCAATCTAGGATTGATCCATGAAACAAGATCAATGAGCTTAGATAAAGGAAAACAAGCTCTTGTCTACAATGAAGTCGCAAGTAGTGTTGTTACAGAGAGTGTCAATGTGAGCTTGCCAGAAGGTGTTAAACTCTACTCACAGCAGTATCACTTTGATAAGATCAATGCCCAAAAGCTAGCCCAAGCACATCTAGGTAAAAAAGTTCGTTTCTACATTAAAACAGGCAGCGATCTTTTATACAAAGAGGGAACCCTACTCTCTGCCTCATCACAAGCCGTTATTAAGACCAAGAAAGATGAGATCTATACCGTACCAACATCAGCACTGATCTTCTCTACAATCCCTAAAGAACTCATCACCAAACCATCTCTTGTTTGGAATATTAATGCACCCAAAGCAAGTAAGTCAACACTTAGTATGGACTACCTCATTAGAAATATTTCATGGAAAAGTAACTACGTGCTCAATCTTCAAAGAGAGTATGCTGACTTAACTGGTTGGATCACAATCAACAACCGAAGTGGTAAAGCATTTAAAGAGACTACGTTAACTGTATTAGCCGGAGATATTAATCGTGTTGCTGCACCTAATCCTAGACGATATATGGCAAAAATTGCCATGATAGAGAGTGACTCTGAAACTGCTGAAGAGCTTTCACATGAGGGCTACCATCTTTACAAGATCCCATTTAAAGTCAATCTGTCAAATAACGAGAGTACACAACTAAAATTTCTTACGATAAATAATATTCCTATTACAAAGAAGTATACAGCGCAACTTTCCTCTCCTTTTTATGCCAACGGCGAGCACAACTATAATGTAACACAGTCTTTAGAGATTAAGTCACTAGAAAAAGCACTACCAATGGGGACCATCCGAAGTTACTCTCAACAAGACAAAACAACCCTACTCTTAGGTGAAAGCCACATCAACCATACTCCAAAACACGAGAAAGTAAAAGTGACCCTAGGTAAGAACTTTGATCTTATTGTCAGAAGCAAGATGCTCTCTAACAACAGCGACAGATACTACAATGATGTCAGAATTTCCTATGAGATCACCAACCGTTCTGATGAGGCTAAAACTGTAGAACTGCTCATCCCTTTTGTTAAACGCGATAACAATCAGAACAGTGTCAAAACATCACAAAAATATAATTGGAAAAATGGGAATAAACTTTCGTTTAAAATACGTGTAAAAGCTGATAGTAAAAAGAGTTTTGAAGTGCATTTTCGAGCTAAAAAGTAGTTTTATCTTTTAAAACAAGTGTCCACGAATTTCACTAATTTACACGAATTAAGAGCGGTAATTATGTAGTAATTTAAAGTTATATAGTTAATTTAACTGTAAACAAAGATTTTAGATTTGGTGTAGGTTGTGTTGAAGTGATCCCGAAAGCGCACTAGTGTGCGTCGAGTGGTGAACTTCAGTGCAAGATGCACCGAAGCTAAAAGAAGGAGCTAGACTTTAGCTTCTTCTCTTCTTTGTAAATAATCCCATTTAGCATCTACACGCTCTTGCCACTCTTTGATAAGGTACTTATACTCATCTTTAAAGAGGTGCTTGAAACGACCTTGTGCTGCTAAATATTCTTCAACAGGTACAACGTTCTTAGGACGGTAAGTAATGTTAAGATCAGTACCATCAATGATCTCATATAGTGGGAACACTAGTGAGTCAGTTGCAAGGTCTTGAAGTGTCATTGTGTCTTCTGGAGCAAACTTCCACTCAGTTGTACAAGCAGATACCGCATTAATAAATGTTGGACCTTCTGCTGCCATACCTTGTTGAATCGCCTTGACCATGTTTTTCCACTTGTTCGGAGAAACTTGAGCTACATACGGAGAACCGTGTGCTGCCATGATCGCCATCATATCTTTTTTGTTTCTCTTCTCACCATAACTTACACGTCCAGCAGGAGATGTTGTAGCTGATGAACCGATAGGCGTAGAAGATGAACGCTGACCACCTGTGTTAGCGTAAACTTCATTGTCAAGAACAACGTACATCATGTTATGACCACGTTCAAAACAACCTGAGATCCACTGGAAACCAATGTCATAAGAGGCACCATCACCACCAAATGCAACAAACTTAGGGTTACGATCTGGTTGCTTGAGACGGTTTTTAGTCTTAAGTGCTTTGTACATCGCTTCTGCACCAGCAACAGCTGTTGAACCATTTTCAAAACCAATATGAATCCATGAAGCATCCCATGAAGTGTATGGGTAAACTGCTGTACAAACTTCAAGACAACCTGTTGAAGCTGCAAGAACAAGGTCATCATTAGTTGCATTAAGTACTTCACGTACAATAATAGAGTGGGCACAACCTGGACAAAGAAGGTTTGCACCCTCAAAACGGTCTGCAGATGTTGAGAACTCTTTTAGATTTTTGATCTTTTTGATTTCACTCATATTGATCTCCTTATAAAAATGCCAGTTTCGGACCGCGAACGCCGATAAACTGCTGTAGTGGTGTTGTTACTTTTCCAGCATCAACATTAGCTTGTAGCTCTGTATAAAGGTCAACAAGATGTGCCTTAGTCAAGTCACGACCACCAAGACCATAAATGTAACCAGA
>Ga0256826_1000794_pt1 | contig 19627 bp, 9 predicted proteins | sample CV79metaG_FD_185975 | JGI IMG/M metagenome (GOLD analysis project Ga0256826, IMG submission 185975) | Hydrothermal vent microbial communities from East Pacific Rise, Pacific Ocean - CV79 | ecosystem: Environmental > Aquatic > Marine > Hydrothermal vents | place: Pacific Ocean: East Pacific Rise...
AATTAAAGGCTAAAGCAATTCCTTTATATTTAATATCGGGGATATTTAGACCTCAACATATATTTTTCAAATCTTATGGGCAATGGTTTTTAAAGCAGTTAACTCATTTCGATAAATTTTATCTTCAAGATCAAGAGTCTTTAGATTTATTAAAAGAACACCATTTTACCAATGCCACAGTTGCAGGAGACACCCGTTTCGACAGAGTAATAGAAATTGCTCAAAATCCACAGCCAATTCCTTCGGTCGAAGAATTCATTTCAGGAAAGTCTTGTTTAGTAATAGGCAGTTCTTGGCCAAAAGACGAGGCTTTATTATCCGAATATATTAATACCCATCTCAATTATAAATATATTTTAGCTCCCCATCAAATAAATGAGTCACATCTAAAGTCAATAGAAGCATTATTACCCAATCAAACCCAACGATATTCAAATTATGTTATAGCACCTAAGCAAGAAAAAACGGTACTTATTATAGATAATATTGGAATGTTAACTTCAATTTATCAATATGCCGATTTAGCTTATATTGGGGGAGCTTTTGGAACAGGCTTACATAATATTTTGGAGGCAGCCGTTTATGGAATTCCTGTTATTTTTGGTCCAGAATATTCAAAATTTCAAGAAGCAAAGAATTTAGTCGCTCAAAACGCTTCGATTTCAATATCTAATTCAAAAGAATTAAATTCTATTTTAGAAAAATTATTCGACCATAAAGTAGAAAGAGATAAAGTAGGACAAATTGCTAAAAACTTTATTTACAAAAGCCAAGGAGCTGTTGATCTAATTTACTCCGATATTTTTAAAGAAAATCTTTCAATTTAGCAAGGGCTATTTTAGAAAATAATTTTACTGAATGCCTAAAACAGCCATTTTAAATCTTAAGTACTTGTAATACCATTTGGTACAAGAAATATAAAAGTTATTCAACATTTTTTGTTTATAATTCAGTAATTCATTGATACCCCTTAAACAGAGTGGTTGAAACTTAAGTTTTCAACGGGCTGTTTATAACCTTTGTGTGAAAAAAAGACATAAATTTCTACCTTGCAGCTCGATTTAGGAACAAATCCTCAATATAACTAAATTACTGAATATAAATTAATAAAAGAAAATGTTAGTGAAAGACAGTGTGACTAAAAAACCGGCGACAGAAAACAAAAAACAAGTTTATACTTTCGATGAAGCATTTGATGCATCTATTAAGTATTTTAAAGGAGATGAATTAGCGGCAAGAGTATGGGTCAATAAATATGCTCTTAAAGCCTCAGATGGAAGTATTTTTGAGAAATCACCAGACGATATGCATATGCGTTTAGCTGGTGAAATCTTCAGAATGGAACAGAAGTATAAAAATCCTCTCGATGAAAAAGAAATATTTAATCTATTAAAAGATTTTAAATATATAATTCCTCAAGGAGGGCCTATGTCTGGAATTGGTAATAACGAGCAAATTGTATCACTGTCTAATTGTTTTGTTATTGGTAATGATGGAAATTCTGACTCTTATGGAGGAATATTAAAAATAGACCAAGAGCAAGTTCAGTTAATGAAACGTAGAGGAGGCGTAGGACACGATTTATCGCACATTAGACCTAAAGGAAGCCCTGTTTTGAACTCCGCACTTACTTCTACAGGAATTGTTCCTTTTATGGAGCGTTTCTCGAATTCGACAAGAGAAGTAGCTCAAGATGGTCGTCGAGGAGCACTTATGTTAAGCGTTTCTATTCAGCATCCCGATGCAGAAGATTTTGTTGATGCAAAAACCGATAGTACTAAAGTAACAGGAGCAAATGTATCCGTAAAAATTGACGATGCTTTTATGAAAGCGGTAAAAGAAGGAACGCCTTATCGTCAAATTTATCCTATTGGCTCGAAGAATCCTACTTATACTAAAGAAATAGATGCCCGAGAATTATGGAATAAAATTGTTCATAATGCATGGAAATCGGCAGAGCCTGGTATTTTATTTTGGGATACTGTAATTAACGAATCTGTTGCCGATTCGTATGCCGATTTAGGATATAAAACAGTATCGACTAATCCTTGTGGTGAGATTCCTTTATGTCCATACGATAGTTGCCGATTGTTAGCTATAAATTTATATTCGTACGTTAAAAATCCATTTACCGATAAAGCAAAATTTGACTTTAAGCTTTTCCAAAAACATGTTGGACATGCTCAAAAAATAATGGATGATATTATTGATTTAGAAATAGAAAAAATTGATGGAATCTTAGACAAAATCGATAATGATCCAGAAAGTTTAGAGGTAAAACGTGTAGAACGAAATCTTTGGAATAATATCAAAATAAAAGCAGAAGAAGGTCGACGAACTGGTGTTGGAATTACAGCTGAAGGAGATATGTTAGCGGCCTTAGGTTTGCAATATGGAAGTGATAATGCCATCGATTTTTCAGTAGAAGTTCATAAAACATTGGCCTTAGCAGCTTATCGTTCTTCTGTAGAAATGGCAAGAGATAGAGGTGAGTTCAAAATATTCGATTATCAAAGAGAAAAAAACAATCCTTTTATTAAACGTTTGGCAGAAGCTGATGCTAAGTTAATCGCAGATATGGAACGTTATGGAAGACGAAATATTTCTCTTTTAACAATTGCTCCAACAGGAACAACCAGTATGATGACTCAGACAACATCTGGGATAGAACCTGTTTTCTTGCCCGTATATAGAAGACGTAGAAAAGTGAATCCTAACGATGCTCAAGTCAATATTAAAGAATTAATTAAAGATGAGGTTGGTGATTATTGGGAAGAATACAATGTCTTTCATCATAAATTTTTAATATGGTTGGATGCTAATGGTTACGATTCTTCAGCTATCGAAGGATATAGCTTAGACGAAGTTAATGCTTTGGTGAAAAAATCACCTTATTTTGGAGCAACCTCAAACGACGTTGATTGGGTATCTAAAGTTAAAATGCAAGGGAAAATTCAGAAATGGATTGACCATTCAATTTCTGTAACTGTAAATTTACCTAACGATGTAGCCGAAGAGGTCGTTGGAAAAGTATATCAAACAGCTTGGGAATCAGGATGTAAAGGGGTTACTGTTTATAGAGACGGTTCTCGTTCTGGAGTTTTAATTTCTACAGAAAAGAAAAAAGAAAAACCTCAAAACGAAATTAAAAAGCGACCTAAAGTCTTAGAGGCCGATGTAGTTCGTTTTAATAATAATAACGAAAAATGGATAGCCTTTGTCGGCTTATTAGATGGCTCTCCTTACGAAGTGTTTACAGGAAAAGTTGACGATGATGTTTTAATTTTTCCAAAATCGGTAGATAGAGGTAGAATTCTTAAGATTCGAGACGATTCTGGTAAATCGAGATACGATTTCCAGTATATTGATAAACATGGTTACGAAAATACTCTTGGAGGACTATCTCGTTTGTTCGATAAGGAATTTTGGAACTATGCAAAATTAATTTCTGGAGTATTGCGTTATAATATGCCAATTGTTAATGTCATCAATTTAGTATCGTCTTTAGAGTTAGATAACGATAGTATTAACAGCTGGAAAGCAGGTGTAGAAAGAGCACTAAAGAAATATATTGAGGATGGTACAAAAGCAAAAGTAGGTACGGTTTGTCCTGAATGTGGAAAAGAAGACACAATGGAGTTTAAAGAAGGGTGTTTATCTTGTAATAGCTGTGGCTACTCGAAATGTGGATAATATTTAATTAAAATTTACAATTAGAGATATTAAAAAGCCCTTTATACAATTTGTATAAAGGGCTTTTTATAAATATTATTTTGTGTTTATTGACGTCTACTTTTTCGTCTGTCGGAAGAACGACCTCCTCTCGAAGAAAAGCCTCCTCCAGAGCGTTTCGATTTACTTCGGTCTCTTCGTTTTCCGTAACTCTCTTTATGTTTTTCCTCTTTTTCTGGCTTAGCATTCGAGAGTTCAACATTTATTTTAATTCCTCTAAAAGAAGCATTCTTAAAGCCTTCTACAATTTCTTTTTCAAACTGTTTATCAACTTCGAAAAAAGAAAAGCGTTTCATTAAGTCAATTTTACCGACTTCAATATTTCTGGTTCGAGTATTATCGTTGATAATTCCCATAAGAACCGCAGGGTTAACTTCGGTTTTAGAACCTAAATTAATGTAAAATCTTGAAAATTCTTTATTACTATAACGGCGGTCATCATTCTTTCTATCCTTACCTTTATTTCTTCTCCCTTCATTTTCTCGACTCTCTCTTCCTCCTGTTATATTAATATCTTTAGCACCTTTATAGTAATTTAAGAAACGAGTAAATTCAACAGAAACAAATTTCTTAATCAGCTCTTCTTTGCTTTCGTCCTCGAATTTAGTGAGAATTCGTTCCATAAAAGGAGCTATTTTATCTTCATCAACCTCAGTCTTTTTAATATTCTCAATTAAATTATACAAACGGGTTTCTACAATCTCTTTTCCACCAGGAACTAATTCCTTATTAAATTCTTTTTTAACCATTCTTTCCAAAGCTCGGATTTTGCCAATTTCTCTGGAGTGAGCGATGGTTAGCGATAAACCTTTTTTTCCAGCTCGTCCTGTTCTTCCACTACGGTGAACATAAACTTCGGGATCATCAGGTAAACTATAATTGATAACATGTGTTAATTCTTTTACATCTAAGCCTCTTGCTGCAACATCGGTAGCAATTAACATTTGTAGATTTCCAACTCTAAATCGTTGCATTACGACATCTCGTTGTGCTTGAGATAAGTCGCCATGTAAAGCATCTGCATTATAGCCGTCTTGTATTAATTTGTCAGCAACTTCTTTTGTATCTCTTCGAGTTCGACAAAATACAATAGCATAAATATTAGGATTACTATCAGCAATTCTTTTTAAGGCGGAATATTTATCTCGGGCTTGAACAACATAGTATTTATGTTCTACATTCTTTGCTCCTGCATTTTTCTCCCCCACTTTTATTTCTTTAGCATCTTTCATATACTGACGAGCAATACGAGATACTTCTTTTGGCATTGTTGCCGAAAATAAAAGGGTTTGTTTTTCTTCTGGGGTTTCTGACAAAATAGTATCTAATTCGTCTTTAAAACCCATATTCAACATTTCATCGGCTTCATCTAATATTAGCCATTTAATATTCTGGAGTTTAAGTCTTTTTCTTTTTATTAAATCGACCGTTCTTCCAGGAGTTCCTACCACAATATGTGCTCCTTTATTCAAAGCTCTAATCTGTGTATCTATAGATGTTCCACCATAAACAGGAACTACATTTAATCCTTTTGTATCTTTCGAATAAGCTTCAATATCTTTAGCTATCTGAATACAAAGCTCACGTGTGGGAGCTAAAATAATACTCTGTGTATCTCTGTTATTAATATCTATTTGCTGAATAACAGGCAAGCCAAAAGCGGCTGTTTTTCCTGTTCCCGTTTGTGCAAATGCTAATAAATCCTGCTCTGAGTTTTGTAATAAATGCGGGATTGTTTGTGCCTGAATAGGCGTTGGTTCCGTAAAACCCAGTTTGGTAATAGACGTAAGAATATCACCATTGACTCCAATTTCTTCAAATGTCATCGTTGTTTTATTTTAAATTGATATGGGCAAAATTGCCTCTTATTAGGAATTTTTACCACGTCAATTTACCACTCCGGTTTTTCAAAATAGTCTATTTAAAGACTTCAAATTATACGACAGAAAAAATTCAGTTTGCAAATATACACTAATTTTATTGATATTCAAGCATGTAGCGAATTACAAATAGATTTACGCCTTCTTTGAGCCATAAAAAAAGGCAGATTTGAAAATTCAAATCTGCCTTTTATCAAAATAAAATAGCTTTATTTTATACTTAATTTCTTTTTGATATCTTTTGGTAAAGCATCTTTATGAATCATAAAGTCGATAGTTTTAAGTTTCACAAAAGCTTCTGAAGCATAAAAATATCCTGCATAATCGTTACCTTTTTCCGACCATGAATTTTTAACAATATAATATTTATTTCCATTTTGGTCTTTAGCGATACCTGTTATATGCATTCCGTGATCATCAGTTGTTTTATAATTGTCGAACCCTTTCTGACGCATTTCTTGAGTAATTACTTTTTCTTTCATTGGTTTATCGAAAGAATAAAATAAACGTGCTCTTTCTCTACTTGTCAATTTCGCCCATTTTTGTTGCTCATTATCAGCTAAATTTTCTTTAGCTTCTTCTGGGACAACAGCAACGCCATTGCTCCACGAAAATCCTTTTTCGCTTACGTCTGCTCCCCAAGCAATAGTATAACCATTCTCAATAGCATTGTCCATTATTTTAATCATATCGTCCAAAGGCACATTATAAACTGCGTCCCACATCCAATTGTCTTGAACTTCAATAATAAATTTTGAATAAAATGGGTGGTGAGAAAAAGAGCTAATCTCGATGTAATTATCGGCATCTAAACCTAAAGATTTAGCGTAAGATTTTGGGCTGTATTCTTTTCCTTTGTAAGTGAATTTTTCTGGTACTGCTCCTAAATAAGTATCTAAAACAGCTTCGTAAGCAGTTAGCCAAACAGGTGTAACTTCCTTGTTCTTATTTTCGACTACAGCTTTAACATAAGCGGTTAAAATAGCATCTAATTCGCCATGAACATTTTTATCGGTTCCATAGTTTAAACCTTCGTATTTTTCTTGTGGCATAATTCCATACTCGCGAATCATTTCCGTAACATCGTGGAAAGCTCCTCCTTGTCCAAAGTTTAGAATACCGTGCATACGAACGTATTTCTCAGCTTTTTCTTTGTAAGTATGTCTTACAATATACATTTCTGATAAATCGACTTCGCCTTTTCCCATTCTTAATACTTCTGATTCGAGAAAAGAAAGTCCAGAGTAAGACCAACATGTTCCCGAGCGGTATTGATTCTTTACAGAAGTAGCATCTAACTGTTTTACAACTGTAAATTTGTATCCTTCTTTTTCATCTTTCTTTGTGTCGGTATCTTGAGCTATTGCCGTTCCAAAAATCGAGAAAATTAATATTGCTAAAATTGATTTCTTCATAGTTTTATAATTTATACTGTTAATGATTTATTCTAAATATTATTGGGATAATCTCTTTTTCTTTAGTCCTACAAACTTAAACATTTTACAGAGATATGACTTTTTTTTACAAAAAAAGTTACATCTACACCCAATAATTTTCTTTTTAATTTAAGAATAGGGAAGTCTAAAACAATAAATATATTTTATCTTAGCTTTAATTTTAAGCGTATAGTCAGAGTCGCTAAACATAATTTTTATGTCTTTAAAATTATATATATCTAATCATATTGAAAACCTTGCTCGTCGATTCTCTGAGCACATTAAGGATAATTCGGATTGCTTTGCTTCTGAATTGATAGTGACTCAAACGTCGGGAATGGAACGCTGGTTGGCTTTGCAAGTTGCTCAAAATAATGGTGTTTTTGCTCATTTTCAATTTATTAAACCCACCTCGTTTATTAATCATTTATACGAGCTTTCGGATATTGAGGTAGACTCCCTTTATAATACAGAGAATTTAAAATGGATGTTGTTTCGTTTCTTCAAGGAAGATGAATTTGTCAAGCGATTTAACCATGTTGCTCAGTATTATCAAAACGATGATATCAAACGGCTACAACTTGCCGTAAAGGTTTCTGACCTTTTCGATCAATATTTACTTTATCGACAAAATTATATCGAGGCTTGGAATAGAGGCGAATTGGCTAAAGTCATTCGACAAAAAGATGACACCGAAAAGCAATATAAGAATAGACAAGCTCTTCTCGATAAGCATCAGGATTGGCAATTCTGGCTTTGGCGAAGAATAAAAAGTGAAATTCCGAAAGAACATTACGATAAGGTTCAGTTACGAGATCTTTTAATTCGTAAAATTGAAGAACCCGATTTTCAAGAAAAATTAAAAAATCAATACGGTCAGATTTCTTTGTTTGGTTTATCGGTTATCACCGATTATCATATCAAAATCTTTCATCGCTTGTCGGATTTTATGACGGTTAATTTATACTTTTTGAATCCTGCTCCAGAAACTTATTGGTACGATATTGTTAGCCAAAAATTTGTGTATTATATCGAAAAGAAAACAGGCGAAAATATCGAAACGCTTAAATTGCACGTAGGTAACGAGCTTTTGTCGAATTATTCGGCCTTAGCAAAAGACACTTATAATATTTTATTTCGTGAGGATGATTTTGTAAATGCAATAGACGATTCTCTATGCAAAGAGCCCCTATCGAATACCTTATTGGAAAAAATTCAGCACGATATTTTTAATAACTTAAATCAAAAGCGAAATAGAATAAGTCTTGATAATTTAAAAGATGAAAGTTTAATAATTAGCTCTTCTTATACTCCAATGAGAGAGGTTGAGGTTCTTTATAACCGAATACTTTTTGTTTTAGATAAAAACCCAGATTTACAAGCACAAGATATAATTGTTCAGCTGAGCGATGTCGATTTATATACTCCATATATTCGTGCGGTTTTCGATAATGCTCCTTATTCTTTGCCTTATTCTATTGCCGATAGAAGTTACTTGGGTGGTGATACAATTGTCGGTATTTTAAAGTTGTTACTTCAGTTAACTTCCGAAGATTTTACTTCCGAGAAGGTAATACAGTTGTTAAATTTCGAATGGATTAGGAATCGTTTTGATATTAAGAATGTCGAATTGATACGAGAGGTTGTTCGGGAAGCTAATATTCGTTTTGGGACTAAGGGTTATGCTACAGATGATACACGATATGTAAGTTGGAATTATGGCTTGGAGCGAGTGCTTTTAGGTTATGCTATTAGAAGTGAAGAGGAGTACGAGTTGGAAGAATATACAACTTATCCTTTAGATAAAATTGAAGGTAGTGATGCTGAGGAACTTTTACGTTTTAAGGCTTTTGTCGATCGGCTAATATTGCTAATAAATAAGCGTACTCCCGATAGACTTCTTAGCGGATGGAAAGATTATGTGGAAGAATTAATAGAGCAGTTGTTGATGGTCGACAAAGATGCCGAGCCTGAGCTAAAATATATTCAGCAACATTTGGCCTCTTTTGAGAATATGAATTCGTGGTTGGACGAGCCTATTGCTTACGATGTTTTTCAGAAAGCTTTTGTCGATGCTTTATTTTCGAATTCGAGAGCAGGGCATTTTATAAACGGTGGGATTACATTTTGCTCGATGATTCCGATGCGGTCAATTCCTTTTCGGTTTGTGGCGATGTTGGGCTTAAATGGTGATAAATTCCCGAGAACAGATACGAAAATTGCCTTCGATTTAATTAATGTTGAATATCAACGTGGAGATAGGAATACCAGAAATAATGATAAATATTTATTTTTAGAAACGATTCTGTCAGCCAAACAATATTTGTATTTAAGCTATATTGGAAACAGCACTAAAGATAACTCTGTTTATAATCCTTCCTTATTAATCGATGAACTTAAAACTTATATTGAGTCGGCTTGTGATGAACTCCCTGCTCAGAAAAATATTGACGATTACCTTTTGCAAAGGCATCCTTTACATTCGTTTAGTCAGAAATATTTCGATAAATCATCGCCTTTATTTACCTATGTTTCCGATCACGAATCAGTAGAAATATCTTCTGATATTCAAGATTCGAAGGAGCAGGACGAATCTGCAAAATTTTCTTCGGTGAATTTACACGACCTAATTGTTTTTTTTAGCGATCCTTTTAAATATTATTACAATAAAGTTTTACAAATTTATTATCAAGAAGAAGATACTTTGTTGCCCGAAGTCGAAATATTTGAGGTTGATTATCTTCAGCAATATAGCATCAAACAAGAGTTATTTAATACAAACTTGCCTTTTGAGAAATATGTCGAAAAAGCCAAAAAGATAGGTCGTTTGCCTCTTGCCAATATCGCTCCTACGGTTGTGAAATCTATTTCTAAGGAAATTGAAAATATTAAAAAACAATATTTAGAACTAACCCACAAAAGAGAGGCTCAACATATTAAAATGGAATTGCCATTGGATGGTATTTTACTTCAATCTTCGGTTTACCCAGTTTATAATCAGAATTATATTTATGCGAATGTTTCCAATTCGTCGAGTAGAGCAAAACATTTATTAAAAGTGTGGCTTACTCATTTGGTTTTAATGGCCAATAAACAAGCTATAGATACTGTCTTTATTGCAAAATATTACGAAGAACCTTTGCAATTAAGTCAATCTATTTTAACAGCCAAGGAAGCAAAAGATCGTTTACAAAAACTTGTAGAAATATATTTGCAAGGCCAAAAAGAAATTGTAGCATTTGAACCTAATATTGGACTTGAGTTAAGTTATAATCTCAGAAAAAACGAAGGTAATGAGGCAAAAATAAAAGAGAGTTTGCAGAAAGCATTTAAAAAACTTCATGAATTAGATTCTCCAAATTATACAACAGGATTTTATAACCTTTATATTGAAAAAGAGAGTGAAATCGGTTTTTTTGAAAACGATGAGACTGTTAAAAATAATTTGGAAGACATAAGCCACCTAATTTATTCCGATTTGATAGAGTACTTATAAAGTGGTTATTTTTTGAGAACTTTGCATTTCGCTATAGCGAGAAGTTTACGACAAGGCTACCTCTTTATTCCTTATTCGGGAGATTCTTCACTACACTGTGTTTTGTTCAGAATGACAAGTAAGCCTAACCGTCATATTGAGTAAAACGAAATATCTCTACCTTTGTATTTGGTTTAAGATTCCTTCACTTCGTTTGGAATGACGTTTTTTCGTCATTGCGAGGGCGTAGCCCGAAGCAATCTGTTTCTTCTTACATGAGATCACTATCAGATTAAAGTCCTAATTCACAATAAATTACTTGTTTTTATATATGCTTTTATTTTAGATAAATATTATTAGTAGGATTATTTACTAAATAATTTAAGTATTCCATAAATTCATTACTTAGCTGAGAAATATTATTCTTTTTAGCTGCTTTATTGTAAAGGTCATAAAATTTATAAGGATTATAAAAAGTCTTAAGCATTTGATTCTGATAACCTGCTTTTACAATCTGATTTGCCATATAAAAACCTATTGGATGACCATTATATTTGACAATATTCATTAATTTATCTATCATTTTAGTTTCAGATATTTCTTTATTTGAATATTTTATAACTAAATCTTGAAGCCTTTCTAAATCATTTGGAGCATCATGGTATAAATTTATAAATATTTCACCCTGCTCCGATAATTTACCTTGTTCTGTAAAATAACTTTTGTAACCATTATTCTTGTCAATTAAATCAGCAATTCCTTCATTTTGAATCATATCAAGGATATAATTTAAATCGGTTTTATAGTTAAAATTGTGATTCTCAAAATATTCTCTATAATTATGAAAAAGTTCGTGTGCTAAAAAGTTAATTCTTTGCGATTCTGTTTTTTTATAAATTAAGTTTAAGTCAACATATAGTGCGTCATCATTATTCTTACCATCAGCCGTTATAAATAGAAAATAAATAGGTTTAAATTCTATTGTAGAATCCAATGATTGACCAAGAAAAGAACTTAACCTTTGCTTCGATTTGTCAAGCAATTTATTAAAATCATAGTTTTCTCTAAACGATTTAATAGATTCATAATTATTATTTACACTTAAATAATTTATTAAAAGATTCTTCCTAAACATCATTTTAGGACTTTTCTTCATATCTGTTTTTGTAATATTTAGAATACTATCCTTTTTAAAAAGAGAATCCCTTCCAAATACAATTCTTATTGAGCTTTTTATGGTGTTTATTACAAATTGATTTTGCCTTGTTGCGTAATTTTTATAGCATGCTGAGCTATCAAAATTTCCCCATTGAGTTTTCGAAATTTCTTTTCCTTCTTTTAAAGCTGAAGTTACTTTGAAAAATTCATCAACAGATGTTAAATCAACAGTTTGAGCAATTGATAAACTAATATTTATACCGAAAAATAGAAATATCCAAAGTTTCATTTTCTTAGATATTTATTGTATTGTTAATATTTCAACTAATTTATTTCCATACTTTTTTATCAAATATAGACTTAGTCAGATATTGCAAGTTTATTGATAAGAGGGTTTGCGTATATTTCAAAAGCAATGGTTTTTAATTCATCCTTATTTCCCTCAATATCCGAAATACTTTCTTCAATATAAAACTCAAAGTTTTTTATATCTTCTGAGGTATATTTATCGGTAAAAGAAGATTTATTATTCAGCCTATCATAGGCTAAATAATTGTATGGCCAAAGTTTATAGTTTTCGTAGATTTGCTTATCTATTTCGTTTACGAAAACATTAACAATCTCATTGTCTGTAAGTTCCTTCTCGTTTATATTTTTTAGAACTACATTTAATCTTTTCCCAAATCCAATATGAATTCTCCCCTTTGGAGCGAGTGTACTGGTCGATACAGCATACATATCTTCCTTTTCATCTTTTGTATATGTCCCATTTTTACGAATTAAATAAGTTTCTCTAATCTTTGATTTTAGACAAGGTTCCAATTCGTAAGAGGTTGAAACAGGAACTATTGCCAACTCCTGTAAGGCAGGAACAATATCTCTTCTATTTCCAAGCAACATTTTCAATAAACCCTGTTGTGTTTTATCATTCCCATCTTTTGTTCGTCCATCGCGTTGAGCAATCCATAAAGATTCGTTTTTTTCTCGAATCACATTATTAATATATTTTGCATGAAGAATGGCATTCTTATACATTTGAATTCGCCCACCTCCTCTGTAAAGAGTAAAAACTTTATTTAATTTTCCAATAATACTAAAAAGTGGGTTTTTCATTAAATTATCGCCAACCGTTATTTCTGTTGTTGGAATATTATTTTGCTGGAGCAATAGTTGCAAAAAAGCAGTATCTAAAATAATATCTCTATGGTTAGCAATATACAAATGCCCTTTACCTTTAATATCCTCTACACCTGTGCATGTCAACCCTTTAGAAGTTCCTTTAATAATGTAATTTAAAAAAGGATTTGAGAATGTTTTTTGGAATTCTTCTATGGTCCGAATGGCTCTTAAAAGTTTCTTTACATCCTTTTCCTTTTTATCGATAAGAAAAAATGGGATAAGTTTCTCGAAATTTTCATTTGCAATTAATTGCTCAATAGCTTCGGGTATTTCCGAATTATTATAGGGTCTTATTTTTTCAAATTCTATATCAAACTCCATTCTATTTCTTTTAATTATTCTAAAATATACACTGCTCCTATTTCTTCTAACTGATGTTTAAGGTCTTCTATTTTTTCTTTTTGAATCCTATTGTACGATGTTTTATATAATTGATACAACTGCTGAACAATCTTAAATTGCTGTTTGAAGGTTTCTGTCGGTTTTCCTGTGAAACCATAAACCGAATAAGAAATTAAGCCATATCGGTCTTGTAGAGATGGAACTTGATTTTCGTTTCTCTTGCTAATACTTTCGTTTCCGAAAATAAGAATATTTAGCGAATCTAAATCTTGTTGGCATTGAATTAGATTTTTATATAAAGCAACATCAATTTTGTCGGCCGTATGATAAGCTTGAATCATTTTTTCAATAGTTTTCTGACTATTTTCAAAATGATGGATAAATAAATCGTATTCTTTTTCGAAATCTTGAAGTTTAGATTGAAAAGCATACATTTCTTTATGCATTTCTACTTGACCTTCCGAAAAGGCACGAATACTAAATTTTTGTTCTAATTTTAAATCTGTTAATTCTTCGTTTTGAATCAAAAATAAAGACAGTGTATATTCTCCTGGCAAAACTAAATAACTACTTTTTGTCGTATTAGGTTGCGTTTTATGGTTCTTTATAACTGACTTCGATGTCGCTTTCATATTCCAAATCAAACGCTGTACACCTGTTTCTATTTTTTGGGGAATTTGTTTAACTACATCTCCTTTTTCATCTTTAATTACAAATAAAAGATAAGACTCTTTTTCTAAATCTTCCTTTGTCAATTCTATTAAAGAGGGGTAATCTATTTCTTTAGAGTCATCTTTTAAAGTTTTATTTTTCTCTTGACGAAGTTCTTTTTTAGATTTAGGTTTATCTTTTACAAAATAAGTAAATGTAACCCCCATTTTAGGATTTTCGCCCTTATAGTAAGTTCCTCCCTGACCATATAATGGCGTTGTTTGAACAAATTGTAAAGCGGTCTTTATTGGAAAAATATAATAATTCTGTTTCTCAATTTGTTTTAAATTTCTCAGAGGAGAATAATCATCGAGAATATAAAAACCTCGACCAAAAGTAGCCAATACTAAATCGCACTCTCTTTTTTGTATGGCAATATCTTTTACAGGAATTGTAGGTAACCCATTTTTTAATGCTTTCCACTCTTTACCTTGGTCGTTACTGAAAAATATTCCAAATTCTGTTCCTATAAATAACAAATTAGGATCCTTAAAATCTTCAACAATGGTGTAAACAATATTTCTATCCTTAAGAGTTTCTCCTACCGAAGTCCAAGTTTTCCCCTTATCGGAGCTTTTATAAACATACGAATTAAAATCGTTATTTTTTCTTCCATCAAAAGTAGCATAAACCACATTTCCGTTGTGTTGAGAAGCTCTAACAGACGACACATAAATTTGTTCGGGAAGTCCTTTAATATTCGATATTTTTCTCCAATTTTTTCCTGCATCTTCGGTAACTTGAATCAATCCATCATCTGTTCCTATGTAAATTAAGCCTTCCTTAATAGGAGATTCATCGATATAAGTAATATTTCCATATAGAGAGGTTGAGGCATTTTTGGCCACTGCCTCAGGGGTCTGAATTTCTCCCATTACTTTAAGCTGATTACGATCTATTTGCCGACTTAAATCTGGACTTATCACTTCCCAAGAATTTCCTCTATCATTTGAACAAAATAATTTATTAGCCCCAAAATATAAGCGTTTATTGTTATGTGGACTGATGATTAAAGGAGCATTCCAATTCCAGCGATATACCTCATTTACTGGTGGCTGTGGCTGAATAGAGATACGCTCTCCATTATGTTTGTTGTATCGAACCAACCATCCGTATTGAGCTTGTGAATAAATAATATTTGGGTCCTTAGGATCGATTCGTGTTTGAAATCCATCGCCACCAACCGTAGTAAACCAGTCGCCATTGATGATACCATAAGAACTTAAGGTTCTCGACGGGCCACCAAGAGTATTGTTATCTTGTGTGCCTCCATAAACATTGTAAAAAGGATAAGCATTATCGGTTTCCACTCTATAAAATTGGGTTACGGGTAAATTCTCGATATGTCGCCATTGTTTCCCGAAATCGAAAGTTTCGTATAATCCACCATCACAACCTATCATTAATTGTTTGGTATCTTTTGGATTTATCCAAAGACAATGATCGTCGACATGCTTATTTTTTAATCCAAATCGAGTCCAAGTTTTTCCTCCATCTTTCGAGTATCGGGAATAAGTATCCATAGAATAAATCTTATTTTCATCTAAAGGGTCACAATAAAGACGATTATAATATTGAGGACTTGTAGCCACATAATCGCTCATTTTTTCCCAGCTAACACCTGCATTGGTCGAACGGAAAATTCCACCTTCTTTTCCTTGAGCTTCTACTATTGCATATAAAAACTGACTATTTATTGGAGAAATAGCAATTCCAATTCGTCCCATTTTTTCGGAAGGTAAACCTTTCTCTATTTTATTCCATGTTGCTCCCGCATCGGTAGACTTATAAATTGTAGATTCCTTTCCACCATCTACCAAAGTGTAAACTCGACGTCTTCTTTGATACGAGGTTGCATAAATAATATCTGGATTTTTTGGATCAATAACAATATCGTTAATACCTGTGTTTTCACTAATATCTAAAATTTTCGCCCATGTTTTTCCGTAATCATTTGTTTTATATAATCCTCTGTCGCCACCAGCTCCCCATAATGGTCCCTGAGAAGCTACGTAGACGTTAGAGTTTCGGGGGTCAATAGCAATTCTGCCAATATGTTCCGATTGCTTTAAGCCTACATTTTTAAATGATTTTCCTGCATCAAAAGAAACGTAAACACCATCACCAAAACCAATGGCTCTCTGACTGTTATACTCTCCTGTTCCTACCCAAATAATATTATGATTGTTGGGGTCTATTTCTACATCCGAGGTTGAATATGAAGTATAGCTATCGAATATTGGATTCCATGTTAAACCTGCATTATTAGTTTTCCAAACATTTCCACTGGCAACAGCAATATATCGTTCCGAAAAATCATCTAAATTTACAGCAATATCTACGATACGCCCAGAGGCTACCGCAGGGCCAATACTTCTAAAATGTAGACCCTTTAAATTTAGCTTATCCTCTTTTTCCTTATCTGTTTTTTTTTGAGAAAATACCCCAACTGATAGAATCAATAAGCTTATCGAAAAAAATAGTTTTAATTTCATAATTAATTTATTGAAAAGCCTGTTTCAACAAGCTTATTTGAATATTTATATCTCTAAATAAGAGTATCCGACTGATTTTTAGATTCAAGAAGTTGGATAAGTTGCTCGTCGGTTAGCGATAAGTTCTGCAATAAAAATTGAGCATCGTCTACCAATTCGTCTTGTGGATAAGCCTCCATAAAATCTTGATAAGCTTGTTTTGCTTTGGTCGTATCTTTAATATCATTTTCGTAAATCATTCCTATTAGGAATTTTGCATTAGCCGCTTTTTCATAATGAGGAAAATTTTTAAGAAGAACCTCAAATTGATGGATCGCTTCTCCATATAAATCTATACTCTTACTTAGCTGACCTCCTAAATACAAATAATGAGCAGATAATGAGTCTTTTGGATATTCTTTAATAAATTCTTGATACTTATTAAGTGTTTTTAAAGCCATTTTATGATTGTACGAATTGGTACTGTCATCGTAACATTTTTGTTCTAATTCTGTAATTGAATCGACTAAAACGGTTTTCTTATCTTTAGGTGCATTTGAACACGACCACAAGAAAAAAGTAACAAGGCTTAAAAGAAATATTTTTTTATACATTGATCTAAATTTTAAATTATTTGGCTATTCTAAATTTATATTTCACATTAATTTTCCCTTTCGAGATAGCAGTTAATTTCCCTTTTATTAACCGTCGTCGAATAGGAGATATTTTATCGGTAAATATTTTCCCTTCCAAATGATCATATTCGTGCTGAATAACTCTTGCGATGGCTCCATCGAAAACATCTTCGTGATAGTCCCAATTTTCATCGTAATAATGAATTTCTAATTTCGACTTTCTTTTAACATCTTCTCTGATAAGCGGAACACTTAAGCAGCCTTCGTTAAACGCCCACTCTTCGCCCGATTCCTCCACAATTTCAGCATTAATAAATGCCTTTTTAAAGCCTTTTGCCTCGGGATGATCTTCGGAAAGAGGATCGGCATCGATTACAAAAACTCGAATAGATTTCCCTATTTGTGGTGCTGCTAAACCAACGCCATCTGTTTTGTACATGGTTTCCCACATATCATCCATAAATGTCTCAAAGTTCTCAAAATCTTTATCTATATCTTTTGCAACTTTCCGAAGAACAGGGTGTCCATATAAATATATTGGAAATATCATGCTTTTATATTTTTATTCACAAATTTAATTCAAAATCAGTGATTCGTCGAATATCTTTATCAATATTTTAGAATTCTTCTTTTTAAAATATTTATATACTTTTGGTATGATATTAGATTAGAACTTAATCTTATAAAAAACAAATATGCGAAACATACTTTTCATTTTCCTTTCTTTTACAATAATTAGCCTTTCGGCACAAGGTCAATATTCTACTAAAAAGAAAAAGGCGATAAAACAATTTGAGTTAGCTCAAAAAGATTATAATATGGGCAACTACAAAGATGCCGTAGATAAACTTGACTTGGCTTTAAAAGCTGATGAGAATTTTATAGAACCGTATTTGCTAAAAGCACAAATTTATTTCGAGATACACGACCTTAAAAACGAAATTGAACAATACGAAAAAGCCTTACAGATAAATAGGAATTATACACCTAAGATTCAGTATTTATTGAGTATTGCCTATTTTAACAACGAGCAATATAAAGCCTCTCTTGATATTTGTAAGGAAGCTGAAAGTATGAATGTTAAATCGAGACGATTAAAACGATTAATTGCCGATGGAATAGAAGCTTCCGAATTTGCCCTAAATTTATACGAACACCCTGTTCCTTATAATCCTATTAATTTAGGCCCCAATGTTAATTCGCCTTACGACGATTATTGGCCTATGCTCTCAACCAACGGAACCAGACTTTATACAACTAAAAATATTCCTATCCAGAAGGATATGCCGCTTAGTCGAAAAAATGCTAACGAAGATTTCTTTATAAACTTTTTAACTCAAGATAGCACTTGGGCGTTTGCACGACCTATTGCTCCGCTAAATACAAAAACCAACGAAGGAGCACCATCTATTTCTGCCGATGGGCAAACTTTTGTTTTTACGGCTTGTAACCGTAAAGATGGCTATGGAAAATGCGATATTTATATTGCCAAACGACAACGAAATGGCTGGACCAGACCTCGAAATATAGGAGCTCCTATTAATACGAGAAGTTTAGAACGGCAACCATCTTTATCGCCCGATGGAAAAACTATTTATTTCACAAGCGACCGTCCAGGTACCGATGGTTTAGAGGATATTTGGGTATCGCATCTTGTTGATGATAAGTGGAGTGAGCCTGTAAATTTAGGCGATTCTGTTAACTCAAGAGGAATAGAATGGGCCCCTTTTATTCATCCCGATGGACAAACATTGTACTTTGTTTCGAATGGACATTTGGGAATGGGTGGATTAGATATTTTTAAATCGACGCGTATCAACGATACCACTTGGACTAAGCCACAAAATTTGGGTTACCCGATTAATACGGTTTACGATGAGCAAAGCCTATTTGTATCGGTAAGTGGAGATATTGGACTTATTGCTTCCGATAGAGCCCACGACAATAATGGGCTCGATATTTATAGTTTTAAATTACCTCTATCGGCTCAACCAACCTATGTAAGTTATGTCGAAGGATTAATCACCGATGCCAAAACTAAGGCTCCAATACAAGCCAAAATAGAACTTATCGACTTATCGACGGGCGAATTGCTTATTCAGCCCGAATCGGAACCTGAAACAGGAAAATATTTGCTTTGTTTACCTTCCAATAGAGATTATATGATAAATATTTCTAACGAGGGTTATATGCCTTATTCCGAACACATTGCATTGGGAAATAAATCTCGTTTAGAACCGCTTAAAAAAGATATTCAGCTTTATCCTATAGAGCTTAATGCATCGGTTGTTCTAAAAAATATTTTCTTCGAATTAGATTCTTACGACTTACAATCGAAATCGAAATTAGAATTAGCTAAACTGATTCAGTTTTTAAATAAAAACCCCAATGTTTCTATCGAAATATCTGGACATACCGATAATTTAGGTTCTCGAGAACATAATATTAAACTCTCGAATAATAGAGCCAAAACGGTTTACAATTACCTTATCGACAAGGAAATATCAGCTTCCCGATTATCTTATAAAGGATACGGTTTCGACCAACCTATAGATAGTAACGAAACAGCTGAAGGAAGAGCCAACAATAGACGCACCGAATTTAA
>Ga0256826_1000795_pt1 | contig 19604 bp, 18 predicted proteins | sample CV79metaG_FD_185975 | JGI IMG/M metagenome (GOLD analysis project Ga0256826, IMG submission 185975) | Hydrothermal vent microbial communities from East Pacific Rise, Pacific Ocean - CV79 | ecosystem: Environmental > Aquatic > Marine > Hydrothermal vents | place: Pacific Ocean: East Pacific Rise...
TGGAAGTGTCGAAGAGATTAGACTCAACGGTTTTGTAGACTTTTCAAACAATACAGTTGATCCTCTCACTTCAACAATAACAATGCGTGCAACAATTGATAATGCAGAGGGAAGAGTTCTTCCTGGAACTTTTGTTTATGTGAACCTTTTTATTAATGACAAATATAAGTTCTTAATGATTCCTCCAGAGGTTATTTTTAATGATCAACTTGGTAGTTTTGTCTATATTGCAGATGCCAACAATACTATTAAAAGAGTCGATATTACAAGCAACTATACGAGTAAATACTATGTTAGTATTAAAGATGGGCTAAAAGATGGAGATAAGCTTATAGTCTCAGCACTTGTAAAACTTAAAGAGGGTCGCAAAATCACAACAACAGATGTAACAGAGACTAAGGGAATAAAAGCTATTTTGAAAAATAACAATCTTATTCCAAAAGCGAATAGCTAAATGTTTTCAGTTACTTTTATTAAAAGACCTATTTTAGCGATAGTTATCTCTCTTATCATCATTACTGGTGGTCTTGTCTCTATGCTAATACTCCCTATCTCTGAGTATCCAGATGTAGCTCCACCAACAGTTAATGTAAGTGCTACCTATACAGGAGCGAATGCTTATGTTGTTGAAGATACAGTAACTCGTGTTTTAGAAGATAAGCTCAACGGTATCAAGGGTGTCATCTATATGGAGTCCTCTTCAGCTGCTAATGGTTCATCTAGTATCAATATATACTTTGAACCTGGCTATGACATAGATATCGGTGCAGTTGATGTGCAAAACAAAGTCTCAACGGCAACAGCTTCACTCCCTGCTGAAGTAACAGCACAGGGAGTTATAGTTGATAAAAAATCACCTTCAATTGTCTGCTTAATCGCTATTAGTGGTGATAAGCGTTATGATGGAGGATTTCTATCAAACTTTGTGAATATCAATATTTTAGATGAGATAAAAAGAATCCCCGGTGTTGGTAAAGCTGAAAATATGGGTGAGAAAAAGTACTCCATTCGTATATGGCTCAACCCTGATAAACTTCGTGCTTTAAAAATGACACCTATGGATGTTATAAACGCGGTTAAAAGCCAAAATAAACAAGCGTCTATTGGTAAAATAGGTGGAAATCCAACCTTTAAAGATCAACAGCAAGAGTTTATTCTCTCTACGAAAGGGAGACTCACAGATGTTCAAGAGTTTGAAAAAGTTGTATTAAAATACAAAGAAGATGGCTCACTAGTCTACTTAAGTGATGTCTCTACTGTTGAGCTTGGAAGTGAGTTTTATGATTGGAATGCAATAAGTGCGAAAAAACCAACTGGACTTATTGGAGTCTATCAGCTTGGTGAAGCGAATGCTCTTGATATTCGTAAAAAAGTAGAAGAGACTATGCAGAAGCTTTCAAGTCGTTTTCCTGATGGTGTTACCTATGCTGTCCCTTATGATACGACAAAATATGTTGAAGTTGCCATTAATAATGTTGTAAGTAACCTCTTTATGGCTATTGCACTTGTTATTATCATTATTTTTGTATTTTTAGGTTCTTGGCGTCCTACGGTTATTGCCGCAGCAGCTATCCCTGTTTCTCTCATTGGGGCATTTGCTGCAATGCAGATGGCTGGTGGCTTTAGTATAAACTTTTTAACACTCTTTGGACTTATCTTGGCCATTGGTATCGTAGTTGATGATGTTATTTTAGTTGTTGAGAATGTTGAAGTTATTATGTACAAAGAGCCAGAGCTCACAATGCCTCAAGTTGTAAAGAAATCTATGATAGAGCTCATTGGGCCAATTATCTCTACAACCCTTGTTCTTGTTGCCGTTTTTGTTCCTGTTTCAATGCTTCCAGGAATCACAGGAGCACTCTACCAGCAGTTTGCACTTACAATATCCTTTGCAGTGCTTGTATCGTCTTTAAATGCACTTACACTCTCTCCTGCGATTAGTGCTATTATAATTAAGCGTCGTAAAAAAGATGAGAAGAAGTTCATTTTATTTGAAAAGTTTGATATCTTTTTTGACTGGTTAACAGAAAAATATACTGCCATAATTACCTTTTTTGTAAAAGTACGCTTTTTCATGATTCTTGTGATGGGTGGAATTTTCTATCTTATGTACTACCTCTTCTCTATTACTCCAACAGGTTTTGTTCCCTCAGAGGATAAAGGGATGCTAATGGTTTCTATAAACGGAAAACCAGGTACCTCAATAGAACAGACAACAAAAATAAGAAAAGATGTTGAAGATATTATCTACTCTATTGAGGGTGTTGAAAATATAGTAAGTGTTGAGGGTTACAATATTATCACCTCTTCAATAGATGGTTCAGCCTTAGCGATGTTTGTTTCTCTCAAAGACTGGAGTCTAAGAACAACTAAAGAGCAGAGTGCCTTTGGTATTATTAAGCAGATTCAACAAAAAACGGCGAGTGTAAGCGCTGCAAATGTTGCTGCTTTTAATCTTCCCGGTATTCCAGGTGTTGGTAATGTAGGTGGTTTTGACTTTAGACTTCAAGATTATCTCTCTGGGGATTTAGATGCATTTGAGCATTTTGCTCAAGAGATGATTCAAGGAGCGTTTGATGATCCTAGAATCTCTTATGCTTTTACTACTTTTGCTACAAACTACCCTATGTATGACATAGTTATCAACAGAGAAAAAGCGAATGCTCTTGGTGTTAATATGAGTGATCTCTTTACCACCATGCAAGCATATCTTGGAAGTATCTATGTAAATGACTTTACAAAGTTTGGTAAAGTTTTCCGTGTTTTTGTTCAAGCAGATAAAGAGTTTAGAAGTTCTAAAGAGGACATAGATAAACTCTTTGTAAAAAATCGTGAAGATAGAATGGTTCCACTCAGCGCTATTTTAGAAGTAAAAGAGATGATAGGACCTCAAAATCTTACCCACTACAACATGTATAGAAGTATTCAGATTAATGGTGCTGCTGCTCCGGGTTATAGCTCTGGTGATGCTATGGCTGCTATGGATGAGATAGCAAAGAGAGTTCTTCCTGCTAGTTATGGATATGAGTGGTCTGGTATGAGTTATCAAGAGACTTTAGCAGGAAACTCACAAATTTATGTTGTATTTTTTGTTATTCTTGTTGTATTTTTAGTACTCTCAGCTCAGTATGAGTCTTGGATTCTTCCGCTTATGATTCTGCTCTCCGTTCCTATGGTTGTTGCTGGTGCCGTCGGTGGTCTCCACTGGGCAGGTTTACCACTTAACACCTTTGCACAGGTTGGGCTCGTCTTGCTCGTTGCCCTTGCTGCAAAAAATGCCATCCTCATAGTTGAGTTTGCAAAAGAGCAAAGGGAGAGTGGACTTGGGATTATTGAATCAGCCATCAAGGCTGGAACTCTTCGTTTTCGAGCAATTATGATGACAATTTTATCCTTTCTTTTTGGTATCTTTCCACTTGCCTTTGCGAGTGGAGCTGGTGCTATAACACAGCAGTCTATCGGTATAGTTCTTATGTTTGGTATGATTAGTGCAACATTTATCTCAACTCTTTTTGTACCTGTTCTTTATGTACTCTTAGAGTCTATGAGAGAGAAGTTTGTAAGTGTAGAAGATGAAATAGCAAGAAGGGAGTCTATATAATGAAGAAACAGATATCTAAAATCAGCCTATCATTAATGATGGCTCTTAGTCTAAACGCCACTGAAATATATACAGTAGATGAGTTAATTATTCAAGCGATGCAAAACTCCCCAGATTTACAAATATCTTCGGGCCGTTTTGAAGCATCAAAAAGCCGTACAGATATAGCTTCAAGCTCATATTTACCTACACTAGACTTACACTTAGGTGCTGGAGAAAATGGAATGAGTGATATTCCTTCAAATCCTAATGATATGGTTACAGACACTCTTATATTAGGCTCACTCTCTCTAAAGCAGATTATTTATGACTTTGGAAAAACGGGAGACAATGTAGATAGTTTCAAATACAATTCTGAATCTTTTTCGATGAGTAATGAACAAGAGATTGCAAATAAAAAACGCGATGTTAAACTCGCTTACTATGAAGTACTTCAGGCTCTAGCACTTATAGAAGTCCAAAAAGAGAATGTTAAACTCAATGAGATTCAACTCTACCGTTCACAGAAATATTTTGATGCTGGAATAAGAACAAAAATAGATATTTCTGATGCCAAAGTAGAGCTTATAAAATCAAAACTAGATCTTAAAAATGCTCAATACGATTTAAAACTCTCCTATGCGACCTTAGACAAAGTGGTTGGCTTCAAAAGTTTTACTAACGAGTACAGAGTCTATTCAGAGGTACTTGATTTAGAAGACTTATACTCTTCATTAGGTAGCTATGATTTAAATTTAAATGCCTCTATAGAGTTTGCCTTTGAAAATAGATATGAACTTAAAAAGTATATGGCAGATTTAAAATCTGTAGAAGCACAAAATTCACTTGCAAAATCGGAGTACTATCCTTCTGTGTATATAGGAGCAGACTATACGAAACAGAGTGTTGATAAGTTTAAAGCAAGTATACCTGAGGATCAATGGCAAGCATCACTAAACCTTGATTGGAATCTCTATAGAGGTGGTTCAACTTCAGCTGCGGTTGAAGAGCAAAAAATCAATGTTAGTATTGCATCTTCAGAGCTTCAAAAGATAAAACTCTCTATAAAAAAAGAGACAACTGAAGCTTATATTAATGTTGATAAAACAAGAGATGCCATTGAACTCTCACAATCTCTTGTAAAAGTCTCTAATGAGAAGTTTGAACAAGCGGGTAAACGCTATGAACATGGTCTATCTGACTACATTGAACTTCAGCAGTCCCGTCAAGGTTATATTGATGCTAAAGCCTCTTTAGTTGTAAACTACTATGCACACTATCAGGCGATAGCTTATCTAGACAATGCAATAGGAAAATAGATATATGAATGAGAAACTGGCCCCAGTTTTAAATAAAAATAGAATTGAAATCCTCGATGTTATTCGGGGGTTTGCAATTTTTGGGATTATTATTGCCAATATTCAATCATGGAGTGGTTATAAATTTCTTCCCTATGAAGTTTTAGCTACTCTACCCTACTACACTCTCAACGATATGCTCCATTATCTTTTTATGTTTTTTGTTGATACAAAGTTTTATACTCTTTTCTCATTACTCTTTGGTATAGGTTTTTATCTTCAGTTTAATAAGCAGAGAGATAAGCAAGAGCCTTTTATGCGTACATATAGAAAAAGACTTGGCTTTCTAATCATGTTTGGAGCAATTCACTCATTTTTTTGGTCTGGTGATATTTTACTTATCTATGGTGCAGTTGGTTTGGTTTTTATTCTCTTTAGAAACTTTGAGCCTAACACTCTTCTAAAACTAAGTATATTTTTCTATTTTATATGGCTAGTTTATGATACTATTTTTGCCCTATACTTTCCAGAATTTATGAACTATCCATCTACAGCATATAAGACTTACCCAGATATATCTCCAGCAGAACTTACTGCTATTTTTCAAAATGGAACTTTATTTGAGGTCCTTCAGGCAAACTGGCACAATCTTTACTATAGATATCTTGATTTAATTCCATCGGGACGCCTAACAAAAGTTTTAGCCCTCTTTATACTTGGGTTTTATCTTATGAGTATAGACTACTTTAACACTTATGCTCGTTCGAGTAAACTCTTGGGTATCTTTTTTATCTCGGGAGTCTTACTCACATTTATATCGTATGAGATTGGTGGAAGTATGGCAAAATACTCCCATGACTTAACAAATGTAGCCTATAAGGCTTTAGCTGCTACAGGACAGATACTACTTGCTATGTCCTATATACATATCTTAGCTATTTTAGATAATAGAGCTTTTTTTAAGAAGTTTTTTCATCTTTTCGCCTATGTCGGGCGAATGTCTTTTACCTCTTATCTCTCGCATACTCTCTTTGGTTTTTTAATTTTCTACCCATTTTTTGGTGGACTCTTTGGTACTATGGGGATATTAGAGATTACACTTACAGCACTTATTCTCTATACACTTCAAATACTCTTTAGTTATGTATGGTTGAAAATATTTGCTTTTGGCCCACTAGAATGGTTTTGGAGATGTTTAACATACTCTAAACTATTCCCTATTTTAAGAAAACAGAAGGATTAATATATGTCACACCACCCTACCCAAACAGTGAAGACACACTATCTTCAAGGCTTAGTCCTTATTATTGGAATAGCTTTATGGTTCTTTCCAACTCCATCTGGTCTTGAAACACAAGCTTGGCATCTTTTTACTATTTTCATAAGTGCTATTATCGCTGTTATTTTAAAAGCAATGCCTATTTTTACCTCTTCGATTATTGCACTTGCTGTTACTGTTCTTACTGGAACCTTAACAACAAAAGAGGCATACAGCGGCTTTAGTGAAGACTTTATTCTTCTTATCATCGTTGCTTTTTTAATAGCCCGTGGTGTTATTAAGTCTGGTCTTGGTAAACGTATAGCCTTTTTAATCATCCGTAAATTTGGTAAGTCAAGTCTTGGTCTTGCATACTCTATAATAGCAGCAGATATGTTTATCTCCCCTGCTTTTCCAAGTAATACCGCCCGTTCTGGTGTTTTATACCCAATTGTAAATGCACTCTCAGTTGATAGTGGTTCAAAAATAGCAGATGGAACTCGTAAAAAACTTGGCTCTTTTTTAATGATGTCTTCAATGGCAGGACTCACACTTTCATCAACTCTCTGGCTTACAGCAATGGCTGCGAACCCAGCTGGTGCAAAGATGGCAAAGGACTTTGGTGTTGAAATAACTTACGGCTCATGGGCATTAGGAGCATCACTTCCTATCTTAATTCTTTTTTTTCTTGTTCCTTGGGTTATATTCAAGGTCTTTCCACCTGAGATTAAAGAGACTCCAGAAGCTCCTCAGATTGCACAAACAGCACTTGATAAAATGGGTCCCGTTCATAAAAATGAGTGGATTATGGCAGGAACATTTATAGGCATGGTTTTTCTCTGGGTAATGTCTGGGAGTTGGGGTTTAGATAAGACAGCTGTAGCCTTTCTCGGTCTTGGTGTTTTAATGGTTACAAATATTTTTACTATTGAAGACATGAGGGAGGAAGGAAATGCTCTTGCAACACTTGTATGGTTTTCTATCCTTTTTGCAATGAGTGTTTACCTCGATAAGCTTGGCTTTATGGGTTGGGTTGGTACACATATCTCTGATCTTGTGGTTGGCTACTCTTGGCCTGCTGTTTATGTAATGTTGACAATAGGTTATGTTCTTATCCACTACTTCTTTGTATCTCAAACTGCACAGATGTTAGCCCTTTTCTCTGTATTTCTAGGTGTTGCTGTAACAGCTGGTGTTCCTGCAGAGTTAATGGCATTAATGCTTCTCTTTGCAACTAACTTTAATGCTATCATCACCCCTCAAGGCTCCTCCGCTAATGTTATCTATGCAGGTAGTGGCTACCTAGAACCAGGTGAAATATATAAAGTAGGTGGAATTATTACCTTTGTAAACACAACTGTATTTTTAACTGTAGGTACAGCTTGGTTACTATTTATACTCTAAGGGCAAAAAAATGATTAAAAATATAGCTTTATTATCTCTAATTGTTTCACAAACTCTTTTAGCTGCCAACACTATAAATGATGACAAAACTAATTATGAAGCACCGCGTTTAGCAGGTGATTCACTTGCTATTAAACCCTTAGATAAATCTGATCAAGAGCAAGATGTGAACTCTATTTCAGAGATGTTTAGTAAGGGAAAAGTAAAAGGCCTTGTCAGATATAGTGCACAACATCGTGATACTAGCTATCACTCTACTCAAAGTGGTATTAGCCCGCAATCAAATAACAAACAGCAGTACTCAGCACTTGGTGGATACTTAGGCTATGAGACTGCAAGCTATAAAAACATATCTCTTGGTGCTACTTTTTACACAGCTCAAAATATAGGTCCAAATCCAGATGACAAACTTGGTCTTGGTGGATTAAATGAAGATGGTGCTTCTGCAAACTCCTATGCAGTTTTAGGAGAAGCCTATCTTAAATACAAGCTCTCTGAGCATGATATAAGAGTAGGTAGGCGTGAAATGCCAGACTATAGATTTGTTTCACTCTCAAATATCCGTGTATCACCCTATACTCATGAAGGTGTCACTTATGAGAACACAATGTTTGATGGACTTAAACTAGATCTCGCTTACATCACAGCCCAAAAGGGAAGAAACTCCCAAGAGTTTGAAGGCATGGTTCGAGCTGCTCGTGTAAGCGAAGGAAGTGCAACTAATCACAATATTAGAGGTGACTATGATGCTTCAAACTTCACAGCAGGCAATTATAGTGGTTCAAACAAGGCTATGTCTATGCTTGGTCTTAGCTATAAGGGTAAGAACTTTTCTGCTGAAGCATGGGACTACTATGTAGAAGACTTTGTAAATACTCTGTATCTCTATGGAGACTATAACTTTAAGGTAAGCAAAGAGTTTACTTTAACCACCGCGTTTCAATATGCTAAACAAGAGAATGTAGGTTCTCATGTCGCTGGTAATATTGACACTTCATTTTATGGTATCAAAGTTCAAGGTGCTTTTAAAAATGGTATCACCCTCTTTGGAGCTTACAATAGTGTAGCATATAATGAAAACTCTTACAGTGGTGGTACACTTTTTGTAAGATGGGGTACACCACAAATGTTTAACTCTTTTCAAGTTCAAGATTCTGAGTTAGCAGGAACTAAGTCGCTTGGATTAGGAGCTCAGTTTGAGTTAGGACATATGAATCTTGTTCCAAATACAGTTATCCGTTTTAGATATGGAATCTATGATATGCCAGACTCTATTAGCGATAGAGATGCAGCACAAGATAGAACCGAAGCAACCTTTGATTTAAGATACTCCTTTAACAAAAACGATGGCTTTGGAATCTTTACAGAGATGAAAGGTTTAAGTGTTCAGTTTAGAGTTGCTTACAATGACTACAAAACAGACTATGATTTTGATGCTTATCGTACAGAGCATGGCTATACTTTTTCTGATGTAACTGATAACTTTATAGATACTAGACTCTATGTAGACTATCTGTTCTAACACTCAATGATTAAATATTTTTTAATATTTTTGTACTCTTTAAGTCTCTTTGGAGACTCTAAAATAATCTCTGCATTTACTGATGGCTATGCGGAAGCAGAAGTAAAGCTTTTTTATTATGACTCACACAAAGAGTCTACCCCCGACTCCTATGCAACATCTCTAGGTGGCTACTTAAAATATACAACAGATAGCAAAAACCCATTTTTTGCATCTCTAAGGTTTCATACTTCAAATCCTGTTGGTAATACACTTAATCCAGAGCTAACATCACTTTTTAACAATGATAACAATGCCTCTGCTCTTAATGTTGTGAGTGAATCTTTTTTGGCCTATCAAGCAAAAAACAGAATTATGAGAGTTGGAAATTTTATGCTCAAAACACCTATGATGAATGTAGATACGACAAGAACAGTTCCATGGAGTTATCAAGGTTTTACATACACAGGAACAGCAATTAAAGACACAAAAGTACAACTCAATTATATTAGTGCTATTCGTTCACATACTTCTGATGCATACACAGATGAAAGTGCAAGTGGAAGGATTGGTAAAAGTGGTATCACTATGCTTGCTCTACACTACTCAGGTATAAAAGGTTTGAGTCTAAAGGGTTACTACTATTATGCTCCAGAGCTATACTCTACTTTTATAGCAAAAGCATATTATCAGTTTTATGCAGACAAAGAGACTCTTTTATGTTTGGGTGCACAGTACTTCAATAGTGGGAATGGTGGAGAATTTGCACAAACAGAGAGTAGAAATGGGGGAGATGATATAAATCTTCTCGCTTTGAGAGTTCTTTTGGATAGAGAAGATTATAGTATCTCTTTAAACTACTCAAATAACTTTGGTATTAGTGGAATAGTAAAAGGATATGGAGGACTTGCAAAGGTCTACACAACCTCTATGGTCGCTAATGGTAGAGGTAACTATAAACCCGAAACATGGATGTTAAAAAGTAGCTATAGATTGCCCTTAAACACTTTTGAGAGTGAGGTAGCTCTCACCTTAACAAAGACAGAGGTCAATGACACAAGGGGAAATCCCTTCAATGCTTATTATCTCCACTTTAAACACTACTTTAACAAAGAAACATCAATATACTTAAGATATGAGAGTATAGATTTTTTAAACGATAAAAGTGATGCCAGCTACTTTAGAGCAATTGCAAGTTATCGTTTTTTGGCAATTTAACTACCCATTTACTCTCTATTAAGAGCTCATCTTTAGAGAATATTTTTCCTATAAAAACACTATTTATCTTATAAGTCCCTACACCTTTTGGTGTTCCACTCATAATAATATCATTATCCCCAAGAGTCATAAATGTCTCAATTTCACTTATAATATCTTGAGGTTTATGAATCATCAAATCATAATTTGCCTCTTGAACTAGTTTATCATCTATAAAAAGTTCCATTCTTAAGTTTTTAAGATCACCATCAAAAGAGACAAACTCGCTAAATACGGCAGAGTTGTCAAAAGCCTTGGCTCTCTCCCATGGAAGTGATTTGGATTTTAAGTAGTTTTGAGTATTGGCCTTAGTTAAATCAAGCCCAAAACCGATAGCATCTATTTTTTTGTTCTTTATTAAAAAACATATTTCACCCTCAAAGCGAGTATCTTCACTAAAGTAGTATAAATCACTACTAATAGCTGAGTTTGGTTTATTGAAAAGTACCAAATTTTCAGGTGTCTCATTTCCTAACTCTTTTATATGCTCAACATAGTTTCTTCCAACACAGACTACCTTAGAGACCAATATATCTTCATTATGGTATTGAATAGTTTTCATAAGTTTCTCCTCGTAGCCACTATTGTAGTAAAAATAAGTGTAGATAAAATGCTAAGACTATAAACTCTCTAAAAGAGCAAGTGCACCTTTATAGATTGGTTCATCTATAAATCCATAATCCTCATCAACAAAGCCAGTTATTCCCATCTCTTGATGCATAAGAAAGAGTTTAACAATTACATGAGCTCTTTTAATCTGCTCCTCCGCGTTTACAAACATCGCGTTTATCAGCTTAACTTGATTTGGAGAGATACACCCTTTAGCTTCATACCCCATACTTTTTTCTAGCTCTATCCACTGAGAAAACTCATCTAAATTTTTAAACTCTTGGTAAACAAAAGAGACAGGTTTAATCTGCATAGATTTTGCAGTAATCAAAAAGTGTGAAAGCATATAGAGCATAGTTGGATTATCGCGTTTAACTAAGCTTTGAGGAAGTTTCATATCAGCAAATAGATCAAGAATACCAAGGTAAAAGGTTGTGACTTTTTTCCCATAACTAAGAGATGATAAGTTGTGCCAAGCATCTGCTGTTTCTATAGAGAGATGAAGCTCTATATCATCATGAAGAAGAGCTACAACAGACTCTATCTCTTTTTTATTTCTAATTTTTGGAACTCTTATAGCATCAGGCATAAACTGGTTTAAATAGACAATCTCATCATACCCACCCTCATCAAGAGCATTCACTCGAACAACAAGTTTTTTATCTATTTTTTTATGTTGCATTAAAAATATAGCACATAAAACAAGGGCATAAGGTTTATCTTCTTTTGAAACACCATCTTCAAGGTTTAGCATTATACACTCAGCATCGAGTGACTCTATCTTTTTGAGGTGCTTAATATTATTACATGAGAGCATTAAAACTGAAGAGAAAGTGTTAGTTCTGTTTACTTTTCTAAAGCCTATATTAGCCAGAGAATCAAGAGTCTCTAAGTCTCTATTTTTATAAGCCTCTTCAACTTTTTCTAAAAAATTACTTTGCATTTTTTATCTCTTTTTCATCATCTTGATGTAGATATAGGTAGAGTGCTTTTATCTCTTTTTGTGTCAAAAAATATCTTGGCATTCCTCTTTTTCTCTTGTTTAGTTCATTAAAAAAAGTCACAAAATCAAGCTTATTAATAGCAGGCCCACTAAAGCTTTTTTCTTTACCTTTGTGCTTATATTTTGCGATAAGCCTACCTTCACCATTCTCCCCATGACAGTGTTGACACCCTATACCTCTTGGATTTTTGAAAAACTGTGCAGCATATTCCATATCGGTAATAAATGTAGTCTCTCCAAAAAGTAACAGAGGAAGTAAAAAGAGGATTATATGTTTCATAAAGCCACCTATCTATATTTAGCCTGATATAATAACTAAATAATAATTTATGGACTTTAAATGAAGAAGATAATCCTCTTAGTAATTATATTTTCTACATTACTCTTTGCAGATAGAGTTTTAGAGATCCAAAAAGCAGATGCACCATATACTGTTGGTCCTACAAGCTCCTATCTTCTTGATAAAGAGAATAAGTTCACCCTTGAAGATATTCAAAAAATGGACTTTAAAGAGTACACCAAAAATATTCCAAATTTTGGTTTCTTATCACCTCCATACTGGTTCAAGTTTCAACTCAAGTATAGTGAATTAATGGCTCAAAAAGAGTGGTGGCTCAACATTGACTACCCTCTTCTAGACTATGTAGCTCTTTATGTTTTTGATTCTCAGGGAAATCTAGTTAAGCATAGAGTTAGTGGAGACTTAAATCCTAATGCCAAAAGCGATTTACATCAAAACTCTATTCTTTTTAAACTACCAAATGTGCCAGATGAAACATATACACTCTATTTAAAAGTTAACACCTCAAGCTCCATGCTAGTACCTATGTATGTTATGAGTAATGAAAGTTTAGTCGAGCATGTACATGTTACTCAAACCCTCTCTGGTATGTACTACGGTATTCTTATTATTCTAATTCTCTATAACAGTATTACTTTTGCCTACACAAGAGAGAAAGTTTATGCGTTTTATGTTATTTTCGTAAGTGCTTATGCTATATGGCAACTCTCATTTGATGGACTGGGAGTCCTCTATTTTTGGGGTGATTCCTACTGGATGAGGGAGAAAGCAACAAGTCTGTTTATCTATACAGGAACCTTCACTTTTTTACTTTTTTCTCAATCACTTCTTCATGCGAAAGAGAATATTCCAAAATACAATATATATATTTTACAACCCCTGAAATATCTAACACTTATTGGAATGATTGGAGCTATACTACTACCTTACAAATATACTATTATTCTTGGTGCTCTTCTCTCTATGGCTGTTCCTGCTACTCTTTTTATAGCTGGTCTTATGGTCTTAAAAAAAGATTACTACTCTATACGGCTTTTTGTACTTGGCTGGGGTGTGTTTCTTGTAGGAACTATTCTTTTTGCTATGAGTAAATTTAATCTTATTGAAGGTTATCTTATTATGAAGTATGGTCAACAGATAGCCTCTGCAATTGAAATGACACTTCTCTCTGGCGCCTTAGTACAGCGATTCAATAGATTAAGAGCAGAATACACAGAGAAACTCAAAAGCCACAACAATGATCTTAAAAACCAAGTAAAAATTGCTTTAAAACATGAGCGTCATCAAGATCAAGTTTTAATTGAGCAGTCTCGACTCGCCTCAATGGGTGAGATGATAGAACAGATTGCCCATCAATGGAGACAGCCTCTTAACAACATTGGTCTTATCAACCAAGATCTCTATTTTAAAAATATTCTTGGAACTCTTAAGGATGATGATTTTCACAAACTTCGTACACAAATTGATGAAAATTTAATCTATATGTCAAATACAATTGATGACTTTAGAACATACTATAAAGGGAACAAAGAGAAAGAGCTTTACTATCTTGATAGCTCTATCGGTATTATTCTTAGTATATTAGAAGCCACTCTTAAGTATCATAAAATATCTATCTCCCTTAACCTACAAGAGAATATACAAATCTATAGCATTAAAAATGAGCTCTTCCAAGTTCTCATAAATATTATAAATAATGCCAAAGATATTTTACTCTCAAGGGAGATAAAAGAGAAACAAATTTCTATAAATCTACACTCTGAAAACAACTTCGCTTATATAGAAATAGAGGACAATGCAGGAGGTGTTCCAGTAGATATCATTCCAAAAATTTTTGATTTATACTTTACAACAAAAGTAGGCAATAAAGGGACTGGTATAGGCTTATATATGTCAAAAGAGATGATCAATAACAAAATGGATGGAGAGCTCACTGTGACAAATACAGCATCTGGAGCACGCTTCACGATTAAGCTTCCGCTCACAGATAAAGAGAGTAAGTAAGCCGACTATTAGCCTTAGATGGATATAATAACAAAAATAATAATCTATGAGGTTTAAATGCAGTTACTAGATGGTAAATTACTTTCAAAAAAAATAGAAGTTCAGGTTGCTACTGAGGTTAAGAAACTAAAGGAAACTTGTGGTTGTACCCCTGGTTTAGCTGTTGTTTTAGTTGGTCAAGACCCTGCAAGTGCCGCTTATGTAAACATGAAGAAAAAAGCCTGTGACCGTGTAGGTTTTTACTCTATAACTCATGATATGCCCCAAAACATCTCTCAAGACGCGATTGAGCAGACTATCATTAGGATGAATAATGACTCTAGTATCGATGGAATTTTAATCCAACTTCCTCTTCCTGATCAAATAGATACCACTAAACTGCTTGAACTAGTAGATCCAGCTAAAGATGTTGATGGTTTTCACCCCTTTAATGTAGGTCGTCTTGTTACAAACCTAGATGGCTTTGTTCCCTGTACTCCACTTGGTGTTATGGAACTTCTCAAAGAGTACGATATCGATGTTAAGGGTAAAAACTGTGTAGTTATTGGAGCTTCAAATATTGTAGGAAAACCTATGGCCTCACTTCTACTAAACGCGGATGCTACAGTTGAGATTTGCCATATTTTTACAGATGACTTAAAAAAACATACTCTGAATGCAGATGTTATTCTAGTTGGTGTTGGTGTAATTAACCTTATTACAGAAGATATGGTAAAAGATGATGTAGTCATCGTAGATATTGGTGTAAGTAGAACTGAGGAGGGAAAACTTGTTGGTGATGTTGACTTTGAAGCTGTAAGTAAAAAAAGTTCATATATTACACCAAGTCCCGGTGGTGTTGGACCAATGACAATTGCAATGCTTTTAAAAAATACTCTTAAAGCTGCAAAAATAAATGCTCAAAAGAAGAATGATTAATGAAAAAAGTTTTACATAAAGCATATAAGTTTTCAAACTCATGGCCAGGGACTATAGTCATAGTTCTTTTTGTTATTTTCTTTATAGCACAAGCTTTTAGAATCCCTTCAGGAAGTATGAAAGACTCTCTACTTATTGGAGACCACCTTTTTGCTAAAAAATTTGCTTATGGTATCTCTATGCCACACATTCCATTTTTAGAAATGTCAATTATGCCTTGGAGTGACAGATTACGCTTAATCGATGGTGACAAACCTAAACGCGGTGATATTGTTATATTTAGACCTCCACATAACCATAAAACTCACTTCGTTAAACGTTGTGTAGCTCTCCCCGGTGATGAACTATTTCTTTCAGAAAAGGATCTTTATATTCACCACAATGAAGGTGATGAGTGGATTAAAGATAATTTCAAAGGTTTTGAAGTCGTCACTTTTGCAGGAAAACTCTGGGTAAAAAATCCATATATGAAAGCTCATCCAGGTATTCACCATGACAAAAAAATCATAGAAAATGATAAATACCCAATGCAACTCTTTTATGTCTCACCTATTAAAATAGAAAAAGATTACTATTTTATGATGGGTGATAACCGTGATCACTCAAATGATAGCCGTTTTTGGGGTGCAGTACCTTATGAAAATATTGAGGGTACTCCTTGGTTTATCTATTTCTCTATTGACAAGAACTGGGAAATCAGATGGAACCGTATAGGAAAAACTCCAACAGATTTAGAACAGCCACTTCACTTAGATAAAGCGATAGCTGAAAGAATTAAAGCAGATAAAGACGACCATGGAATCTATTGATTTATTAAAAATTGCGACGGCTGTACTTGCTCTAGCAGTTGCTATTATTGGACATGAAATAATGCATGGTTGGGTTGCCTATATGTATGGTGATACCACTGCAAAGAATGCAGGTCGCCTAACTATAAATCCTCTTTCTCATGTTGATTTAGTTGGAACTATTATCGTTCCAGCGACTATGTATTTTTTACCTATGCTACTTGGTGGTGAGAGTGGATTTCTGTTTGGTTGGGCAAAACCAGTACCGATAAATATGGTAACTGTAATAAAACGCGGTGGCTACAATGCTGCTATGCAAGTTGATTTAGCTGGAATAGTTTATAACTTTACTCTAGCTGCATTTGCTTCTATTGCAATTGTTGCTATGGCACAACCAACAACAGCAGATGGGCTTGTGTATATTTTCTTATACCTTTTTGTTTACCAGCTACTTATTATTAATGTAGTTCTTGGAGTCTTTAACCTACTCCCTATTCCACAGTTTGATGGTGCACACTTTTTAATGCACCTAAGTTTAAAGTTCAAGATAAACGCGATAGCGGAGTTTTTTTACAAAAATGAGAGATACGGAATTATCGTAGTGCTTGTTGTTTTAATGACACCAATTAAAGACTATGTGCTACTTTTACCAGTGCAAACTATTTTGCAACTACTAACATCATAAAGGACAAAAATGAAATTTTATATAGCTACTGATCATGCAGGAATAGACTTAAAAGATTATACAGTTGAACTACTCAAAGACAAAGGCCACGAAGTTGTTGATTTAGGTCCTTTTTCCAAAGAGAGAGTTGACTATCCAGATTTTGCCCATAAGGTTGCCGAGTCTGTATTAGCAGATACTGGAACTCAAGGTGTTCTTATCTGTGGATCAGGAATCGGTATGAGTATGGCGGCAAATCGTCATGCTGGTATTCGTGCAGCACTTTGCCATGATGCTTATACTGCGACAGTAGCACGAGGTCATAATGATGCAAATATACTCTGTTTTGGTGAGCGTATTGTAGGAAAAGGTGTAGCTGAATCTATTATAGATGCTTGGATTGCAGGCTCATTTGATGGTGGTCGTCACTGCGGCAGAGTTGAAAAGATAGAGGGATAATAGTATGTTCTGGGAGTGGTCACTTTTAACAATACTTTCGATTGTTTCTATCTGGTTATTTGTAAAAATGTACTACTTCAAGAGTATTACAAACAAAGAGCAACGTAGTAATGATCTTATGAAGTTAACTCTTCAAGAGGCAGAGATTTTGATACGAAAGTACCAAATCCAACTCCAACGTGCTCTTGGTAATGTAGATATTTTAAGTGAAGAGTTAACAAAACTTAGAAATGAACTTAAAGTTCTCAAGTCACGCAACTCTAAGCACAGACAAGAAACAGACCGTCTAAACGGTAAAATTAAAGCTCTAGAGGGTCGTATAGACGCTCTTTTATAAGGAAAAACCATGATATTAAGCTCTACTGAGAGAAAAATAATTGAAAATTCTATTCGTGATATAAAAGACTTTCCAAAAGAGGGAATAGTTTTTAAAGACATCACAACTTTGCTTAACAATAAAGAGGCCTATGGTGTTCTAATGAACCACCTCTACCAACGTTATAAAGAGTATAACTTAGAGTATATTGCAGGTATAGATGCTCGTGGTTTTATCTTTGGTGCTGCACTTGCTCAGATGCTAGGACTTGGGTTTGTACCAATTCGAAAAAAAGGGAAACTTCCATATACTACTATTAGTGAAAAGTATGCCTTAGAGTATGGTGTCGATGAAATTGAAGTACACATTGATGCTTTCGGTCAAAAAAAAGGTGCAAGAGTTTTAATTATAGATGATTTAATTGCAACTGGGGGAACTGCGAATGCAGCTGCTACTCTTGTAAATCAAACAGGTGCTTTATGTGTTGAGTGTTGTTTTGTGATCGGTCTTACTTTCTTAGACGGTATCAAAAAACTAGAAGCCAAAACTGAAGTTTACTCACTTATAGAGGTTAATTAATGTACATACCATCTGCTTCACAATACGATCCAGACGAAAATGGACACTTTGGAATCTTTGGTGGAAGGTATGTTCCCGAAACTCTTATGCCAGCCCTTACAAAACTTAAAGAGGAGTATGAGGCTATCCGTTTTGATGAGGGCTTCTGGAAAGAGGTTCACTACTACCTAAAAGATTATGTAGGTCGTCCTTCTCCACTCTACTTTGCTGAGAACCTATCTAAAGAGCTTGAGTGTAAAATATACCTTAAACGCGAAGACCTCAATCATACGGGTGCACATAAGGTAAACAATGTAATTGCACAGGGACTTATGGCTAAACGCCTTGGCTATAAAAAGGTCATAGCAGAAACTGGTGCCGGACAACATGGTGTGGCTACTGCTACCATCTGTGCCCTACTTGGTTTAGAGTGTGAAGTTTTTATGGGTGCTAAAGATGCACAGCGTCAAGAGCTTAATGTTTTTCGTATGAAACTTCTTGGTGCTAAAGTAAATGCGGTAGAGTCTGGAAGTAGAACACTTAAAGATGCTATGAATGATGCCATTCGTCACTGGGTAACAAATGCTAGAGATACTTTTTATATCATAGGTACAGTTGCCGGTCCTCACCCCTACCCTATGATGGTTAGAGATTTTCAGGCTATTATAGGCTGGGAGGCTCGTGCTCAAATTTTAGAGAAAGAAAATCGTCTTCCAGATCATGTAATAGCATGTATCGGTGGTGGTTCAAACGCGATAGGTATGTTTCAACACTTCTTAGAAGATGATAGTGTTGAGTGTATTGGCATAGAGGCTGGTGGACTTGGTATTGAGACAGATAAACATGGCTGTTCTCTTAAAAAAGGTCGTCCCGGTGTTCTTCATGGACAGATGTCCTACACACTTCAAGATGAAGATGGACAGATTTTAGAGGCACACTCTATCTCTGCTGGACTTGATTATCCAGGAATAGGACCAGAACACGCTTTTCATAATGATAACAAGTCAGTTACTTACGATAATGTGACAGACCAAGAAGCACTTGATGCTTTTGTATGGTTAAGTCGTAAAGAGGGAATCATCCCTGCATTTGAGTCTTCACATGCAGTTGCTCATCTTAAAAAGATGGACAATATCAAAGATAAACTCATCATCGTAAACCTCTCTGGTCGTGGTGATAAAGATATGATTCAAGCTAAAGATATACTACATTTTGATTAAAGGATAAATTATGCAAATTACTGAAAATATGGCTATAGAGATAGTTCCCAATGGTGCTGTTTTAGATGTTACACTCAAAGCAAAAGGAAAACTTACACATCAAGACTATAGTGTGATGATTCCTATGATAGAACAAGCTATGCAGAGTATTCCAGGTGTAAAAGTAAATATGCTTTTAGATGCTACAGAGTTTGAAGGCTGGGAGCTTGAGGCTGCTTGGGATGACTTTAAATTTGGTATGGAGTATAAAGATACTTTTTTAAAGATTGCAATCGTTGGAACTGAGACTTGGCAAGAGTATGTAGCTAAGATGGGTGACTGGTTTATGCATGGCGAAGTGAAATTTTACTACGACTTAGATGAAGCCAAAGAGTGGATAAACTCTTAATAGAAAAATACTGGAAATAAAATGAACATACAACTTTTAAAGAAAAATATGACAGACTCTAAGTCAACTATAAATGTC
>Ga0256826_1000796_pt1 | contig 19601 bp, 24 predicted proteins | sample CV79metaG_FD_185975 | JGI IMG/M metagenome (GOLD analysis project Ga0256826, IMG submission 185975) | Hydrothermal vent microbial communities from East Pacific Rise, Pacific Ocean - CV79 | ecosystem: Environmental > Aquatic > Marine > Hydrothermal vents | place: Pacific Ocean: East Pacific Rise...
CTATAATCACCTATCAAAATTAGGAGTTACGATGCAACTACAGTATATTAAAACACTCGTTCCCGATCTAAAGCATTCTCAAGATTTTATACTCAACCGTTGGATGCAACAGTTTGCTGTTGTTCAGTTTTTGCAAAAATATAAGATAGATTCTAGTTACTTTATTGATAACTATGCTGTGGAGATGATCGCCAATGGTATCATCTTGTTAGAGAGTTCTTTACAAGAAGGGGAGTTTACTGGAACAAAGCGTCTTTTACATGACTACAAAGAGTATGAGATCACTGCCTATGATATCTTTGAGATCTTTAAAGCAATGAAAAATGTGATCCTAACCATTATAGAAGAGGGTGATATCTTATCGACCAACTGCCTTTTCAACAAAGACAAGATCATCATCGATCTCAACAACTATTTTGAAGAAGTAACAGAGTCTTTACTACACTACTATGCCCATGATTATTATCATCACGATAAAAGTCAGCTCAATCAAAAGTTAGTCCCTAAAAACATCTATCAGATCGCTTAAGTCTACTGAACTGCTTTTACTAAGATCCCAAACCGTTCTTTAGAGATCTGAGGTTTAAAGTGCTTTTGTAGTGTTATAACGATCCTATAGTAACTTCCATGTGCTCCGACCTGAACTTTTTGAAATGCTTTAAGATCCAAGATCTCTTTTTTGGATGCAAAATTAGCTTTTGCCTTATAATCAAAAACTATACGGGTAGGATTTTTTAATATAAACCTCTTTTTTAACGTATCTTTAGTTTGAATATAAACGGTACTCTTTTCAAAAACAAAGCGAACTTTCTCATAATTGAGTACCATTTTTTCACTTTTTACTTTACGACTTGATTTTTTTGTTGGTACAACTACAGGTTTTTTTATCACTTTAACAACAGATTTAACTTCTTCAGTACTGCTATTATTTTCTTGTGTACGACTGATTGTATTTTTTTTCTGAGGCTTATTTTTTACCAATTTAGGAGTAGGTGCGCTCTTTTTTATCACTTTAGAGCTTTTATCAGCAGGGACAAAAGGATTTTCTCTTGCTTCTAATAGTAACAATAACATAAAGGTTAAAACAAAAAAAGACTTCACAATATCACTCCAATTTTTGTTAATTATACCTAGTTTTCAGGTTCTAACTCTTTGAGCTCAAAGTATTGCTTTTGAAGTTCGGCATTAGTCTGTTTGTAGTTTAAGATCTCTTCTTGGAGATAATGTTCATAATCTTGTAATGTCCATAAGACAGAGAGAGAGTTTTCACCAAAAAATAAGATGGCCATGTAGATAGAAGCTATTATAAAAATAGCCAGTAGTATAAAAAACTTCAGATAAGAGAGCCCAAAATAACGTTCACTCAAGCTCACTGAGTCATACTCAGTAAGCTCTTGTACTAAATGTTCATTGTTATTTTCAGACATTTAAAAGACTAGTTGAATAGTGCATTACCTAGGTACTCACCATATACAACTTCAGTCTCAATCTCTAAAAGACGGTTGTATTTTGCTGTACGCTCACCACGTGCAGTTGAACCTGTTTTGATCTCACCACAGTTAAGTGCAACGGCAAAGTCTGCAATAAATGCATCTTCACTCTCACCTGAACGGTGACTCATAACACATGTGTAACCATTACGTTGGGCAAGACGTACTGTTTGCATTGTCTCAGAGACAGAACCAATCTGGTTTGGCTTGATAAGAATTGAGTTAGCGATCTCTTTTTCAATACCTTCGTTAAGAATACTTACATTCGTCACAAAAAGATCATCACCAACAAGTTGTATCTTATCAGCTAATGCATCAGTCAGTACTTTCCAACCATCCCAATCATCTTCACTCAAACCATCTTCAATAGAGACAATTGGGTACTTAGCACAAAGATCAACATAGTAAGCTGTTAACTCTTCAGCAGTCACTGTTCTGTTTTCAGACTCTAGACGGTATCCACCTTCTACAACCAACTCAGATGCAGCAACATCAAGAGCGATCGCCATCTGCTCTCCTGCTTTATAACCCGCTTTTTCAATGGCTTGCATAATAACTTGAATAGGCTCTTCATTTGAGCTAAGGTCAGGTGCAAAACCACCCTCATCGCCAAGAGCAGTATTGTGATTTCCCTCTTTAAGGATCGCTTTAAGGTTATGGTAGACCTCTGCAGATGCTTGAAGTGCACTCGCAAAATCTTCAAAGCCAACAGGCATGATCATATACTCTTGAAAGTCTACAGAGTTATCTGCATGTGATCCACCATTGATAATGTTTAACATTGGTGTTGGAACCACCATTGCATTTGCACCACCTAAGTAACGATAAAGTGGCATTTTAAGCGATGTTGCTGCTGCACGTGCTACAGCCATAGAGACACCAAGTACTGCATTAGCACCTAAGTTACCATAGTTCTGTGTTCCATCAACCTCTTTCATTGTTGCATCAACAATAGCTTGGTTAAATGGAGAGAGACCTATCAATGCATCAGCGATCTCACCATTGACATTATCAACAGCTTTAAGAACACCCTTACCCATATAACGGTCTCCACCATCACGAAGCTCTAACGCCTCACGCTTACCCGTACTTGCACCACTAGGTACAATAGCACTCTCAACTGTTCCATCACTTAAAGCAACTGTTGCTTTTACTGTTGGATTACCACGTGAATCCATAACTTCAATTGCACTAACATTATCTATATAAATCATACATCTACCTCTTCAACTTCTTTTTTATCCATGTCCATTACCGAACTAATACCCATGGCTTGCTTGATCTTCTCTTCGATCTCTGCAGCAAGCTCAGGCTCCTCTTTAAACTTGTCTTTGACCTTTTCACGGCCTTGACCCAATTTTTGATCCCCGTAAGAGAACCATGCACCACTTTTATCAATTATATCCAATTTTACACCATAATCAACAAGTTCTCCCTCTTTAGAGATCCCTTCTCCAAACATAATGTCAAATTCTGCTTGCTTAAATGGTGGTGCGACCTTATTTTTAACGATCTTAGCCTTTGTTCTATTACCAATTGGTGAGTCTGCCTGCTTAAGTGTTGCAATACGACGGATATCAATACGAACAGATGCATAAAACTTCAAAGCATTTCCACCTGTTGTTGTCTCTGGTGAACCATAACCCATCATTCCGATCTTCATACGGATCTGGTTAATAAAGATAACTGTACAGTTCATCTTATGAAGAACACCTGTCAACTTACGAAGTGCTTTTGACATCAAACGTGCTTGAACACCAACCTGCTGATCATTCATCTCACCTTCAAGTTCAACCTTTGGTGTCAAAGCTGCAACTGAGTCAATAACAATAAGATCAACAGCACCAGAACGGGCAATGGTCTCAACAATATCAAGTGCTTGTTCTCCATAATCAGGCTGAGAGACCAAAAGGTTATCGACATCAACGCCTAAGTTCTTAGCGTAACTGACATCTAAAGCATGCTCTGCATCAATAAAGGCACAGACACCACCTGCTTTTTGGCATTCAGCAGTGATCTGAAGTGTTAGTGTTGTCTTACCCGAACTTTCTGGTCCATAGATCTCAATCACACGCCCTTGGGGAACGCCACCTATACCTAAAGCTAAGTCTAGTCCAAGAGAACCTGTACTAATCGCTTCAATAGGCTCAAAATCTTTGTCTCCAAGACGCATCAACGCCCCTTTACCAAAGGCTTTATCAATCTGTTTCATTGCTAGGTCAAGTGATTTTTGTTTGTTTGCGTCCATTTTATATTCCTCATTATGATGCTCTGCATCTTTATATTGTTACCATATTATGTCAATTTGACTCTCTTTTACAATAATATGTCAATTTGTCATATTATTGTAAAAATAGCCATCGGAACTCAAACCACAATTGTGCGTAATTTTAGCGATGTTTCGTTAAAATCAACATTATTAATGAGGCCAAATTGCCATAAAACAGGACATTCTTTGAAAAATATGCTAATAGCTCACTCACCCGATGCAGATGATATCTTTATGTATTACGCCATTAAATTTGGATGGGTCAATCAAGAGGGTATAACCTTCGACAATATTGCACTTGATATTGAGACACTTAATGTTGAAGCACTGAAAGGTACCTACGATATTAGTGCCATTAGTTTTGCTCTTTATCCACATATTCGAGAAGAGTACGCGCTTCTAAGAACAGCCGTCAGTTTTGGTGAAGGATATGGTCCTAAACTGATTAGACGTAAAGAGAAAAAGCTTAAACGTAATTTCAAAGTTGCACTTAGTGGAAAGTACACCACCAATGCCATGTTGTTTCGCATTGCTTATCCTGATGCGCGTCCCGTGTACATGGACTTTTTAGAGATTGAAGAGGCTGTACGTAGTGGTCAGGTTGATGCGGGTGTTTTGATCCATGAAAGTATCTTGACTTTTGGTGATGAACTTGAAGTCGAACGTGAGATGTGGGACATCTGGCAAGAGTTAGCTGGCACTGAACTACCCCTTCCTCTTGGTGGTATGGCCATTCGACGTTCTCTTCCCCTCACTACTGCCATTGCGTATGAAGAGACACTGACTGAAGCAGTCACTGTTGCTCGTGATCGTAAAGAGGAGTTATGTGAACGCCTTGTCAAAGAGAATCTTGTACGTATCGAGGGTAAGACTCTAGATAAGTACTTGGAACTTTACGCCAATGATGACTCTGTTGAGCTCAGTGCACTTCAGCTCAAAGCTATAGACAAACTTTATGAGCTTGGAGCCAAACATGGTTTTTATGATGTTCAGATCCAAGCAGAAGAGTACTTGATTCCTAGAGAGTACAAGCAACTTCGCCATAGTTAGAGCATTGATGGCATCACTAAAGCGCATCGACTTTTCTAAATTCAGCTCCATTCGTGTCGGTGAAATCACTGATGTCATCATGATTGATAGCTTTGATTATCCTCAAGATGCTTATCTTATTGGTGGTGCAAACAACCTACTTATAGGCCCTCAACACCCCCCTTTGATGAAACTCTCTAAAGTGTTTGACTACATTAAGATCATTGACAACAGACTTCATGTCGGTGCAGCTACCCCCGGTGGCAAGTTGGTCTCTTATTGTAAAAAAAACAACATTGCTAACTTTGAGTTTATCGCTCATCTTCCGGGAACTATAGGGGGTATGCTTCAGATGAATGCTGGTCTCAAAGAGTATGAGATCTTTAACCACCTTCATAGCATTCGTTTTGCAGAGGGTTACCGTCTACGTCATGAAATCGAATATGGTTACAGAAAGACAAATATTGATGAGATCGCTTTTGAAGCTGTTTTTGAGATCATAGCAGGTTTTGATGCTTCAAAGATTGAGATGTTTAAAACAATGCGTGCCAACCAACCTCATGATCCAAGCGCAGGTAGTTTTTTTAAAAATCCACCAGGTGAAGTAGCTGGTCGTCTCATTGAAGCGGTTGGTTTAAAAGGTCATAGAGAAGGAGGCATGGCTTTTAGTAAAATCCATGCTAACTTCATGGTTAATCTTGGTGGAGGTACTTTTGATGAGGCCATTACACTAATGAAATTGGCACAACATCGTGTCAAAGAACGCTTTAACATCGTGTTAGAAAATGAAGTACAGATCATTGATACACGATATCTCTTTTAAAAAACAACTCCCACACCTACATAAAGGCCCCTGAATTCCATATCTACATCACTTTTATTGGAGAATATATTACCAAGGAGATTACTGTTTTCACCATCAACTTTAAATTTTTGCATACGATAACCTAGCTCTACTCTAGGTTGGAGTACCGGAACAAACTCCATAGTGTAATCTACTTTCACACGCGCATCATAAACAACAGAAGTTCCATCAGTAATGTACTTACCATCTGCCTCGACACCAATATCAACCACAGGAATATCAACACGTCCACGTAGATATAGTAGAGGGGTTACTGAACTAGACTGCTCATCAACGCCATAACTTTTTATTTGGTAACGTGAATCAATGTATTTTAGATCTATTCCTAGGTCAACTGTTGTCCACATACTCTTATCTATAAGGTTATAAAAAAGGATCAGGTCATATTGTGTTAAAGAGAGTTCACTCTCAACATTGCTACTACTTGTAGATGAGCCACCAAAAGATGTCTGCAGAGCTACTGTAGCATTTTTACCTTGACTACGTACATCAACATACTCTACTCTAAAGTTAGGAATCACCACAATAGGATGTTTAAGTACCATATAGAGATAAAGTTGGTCATTGCTCTCGTTTTGACTTAGCTGATCTTGTATGATCAAGTCTCCAGCTACATCATTTGATGTTGTTTGTGTGATGGTACCCTTGGAGTCTACTCTCCACTGGCCAACAGCACCTTCAACACTCCACATATCTGCACTCAAAGAGAGCGTCATAAACAATACAACTATCATCATTTTAGTCAATACATTCATCTCTTCTCCTTTTTATTGTGCATTCTACAGTGAAGAGAGTGAAAAAGATTGCAGAATCTTTTTGAAAATAAAATTTATAAAAAATGTGATAGATTTATGAGAAAAAAGAGAGAGGCAATGCGCCTCTTAAAAGGTACGAATCCTTAAAAACGGACCATAACACCTGCGTAAACACCAGAGAAAGTCGTATCAAAATTGGCATCAAGACCTATACTACCTCCATCGAGTTTAACCTGCTGATAACGGTATCCTAACTCAAGTCCAGGTTGGACAACAGGAATAAAGTCCATGGTGTAATCAACTTTTATTTCAGCATCAACTACAGTATTATCACTGTAAGAAATACCTCTAACAATTGCTTCTATCCCAATATTGGTTACAGGGATTTGCACACGTCCACGTAGATATGCTAATGGCATTGTGATACTAAAGTCTGCATTCACTGATGGTGAAGCATTCGCAGCATCTGCACTTACAGCGTAGTTACCATCAATGTACTTCACATCAAGACCTAAGTCAATCGTCGTCCATAATGTATTATCTAAGACGTTGTAGTAAAGCACTGCATCATATTGTGTCATAGTCAGTGTATTGCCCACACTAGCATAAGTATCACCATCCCAATTAAGTTCAGCGACAGTTCCGTCAAACGTAGGATTTACATACTCAATACGAACATTTGGGACAATAGGCACAGGATGTTTCAAGTAAATCCAAACATATGCATTGGTTGATGACTCAAGACCTGCATTGTCTGCAATATCAAAACTGTTGGGTGGATATGAGATCGTACCTGTTGGGCTACTATTCCAAGCGCCAAGTGCGCCTTCAACACGTAAAAAGTCTGCATTTGCTGTGGTAGCAAGTATGGTAACTGCTGCTGCAGTGGTTAGTAATTTTTTCATTTATATTCCTATATCTATATTGATATTTATATCAATAATTGTAATGAAATACTATAACGAATGTTTTGTTAAAAAAAGAGAATGATAAGTGTTTTAGTGTGGTTTAAAAGGGGGTTCCTCCCATATAGGGAGGAAAGTAAGAGGTTAATTACTTAACAGCGTTAAGTGCGTCGTCGTAGTTAGGCTCTTCAGTGATCTCTGGAACGATCTCTTTGTACGTTACAGTACCTTCAGCATCTACTGCGAAGATTGCACGACAAGTTACACCAGCAAGAACTGATCCACCAAGAAGTACACCATAAGCGTTAGCAAAATCTTTGTTACGGAAGTCAGAAGCAACAGTTAAATCGTTGATTCCTTCAGCTGAACAAAAACGACCTGCAGCAAATGGAAGGTCAAGAGATACAACAGTAACATCTACATCTGTAAGTGATGCTGCTTTAGCGTTGAAGTTACGTGTTTCAGTAGCACATACACCTGTATCTAGTGAAGGAACAACAATGATAAGTTGTTTCTTACCTGTTGCGCCACCAACGACTACGTCGCCAAGACCATCTGAGTTTACAACTGTGATTGCTGGTGCTTTATCTCCAACGTTTACTTCGTTTCCTAGAAGTTCTACTTCTGTACCTTTAAATTTAGTAGTTGCCATATTGGGCTCCTGTATTGTTAATTTTTATAGCGGTATTCTACATAGATTTTTCAAATAGGTTCTTAACAACTTTAAGGTTTGATTTAGTTAAGATTTAGTTAAGATTTACTTTTAGCTTGGTAGTATTTTATTATATGAGAGCAAGGACCCTTACCTATCAAGTATGGGTTTATAAAATATTGGGTTAACGTTCATCCCAAGAGAAGACTGTTTTCCCCTCTGCATTTTTTTCAACATTAGCCATACCCATGATGTTATACCCCGCATCAACGTAATGAACTTCACCAGATACCCCTAACGCCAAATCACTTAACAAATACATTGCTGAGTTACCTACTTCAGTGATTGTTACATTTTTTCGTAGCGGCGCATTGGTTTCGTTCCATTTAAGAATGGCTTTAAAATCACCAATACCTGCAGCTGCTAATGTTTTTATAGGTCCTGCACTAATCGCATTGACACGACGACCATCATTACCCATATCAACAGCCATGTAACGTACCGTTGACTCTAAAGCAGCTTTTGCCACGCCCATTACATTGTAGTTTGCAACATACTGAGGACCACCTAGATAGCTCAATGTTAAAATAGATGCATTTGGACTAAGTACAGGCTCTAATTTGTGTGTAAGTTCTATAAAAGAGAAGACAGAGATCTCCATCGCAATATTAAAAGCACTTTTACTCGTCTCAAGAAAACGACCCGTCAATGCCTCTTTAGGTGCAAAAGCGACAGAGTGCACCAAGAAGTCGATCTCACCCATATCATTACGTATATACTCAGCTATCGCATTCATATGCTCTTCATTGGAGACATCAAGCTCATAAACCTTGTCACTTCCAAAAGAGTCCGCTATAGGCACAACGCGCTTTTTAAGAGCGTCATTCAAATAAGTGAAGGCCAGTTCAGCGCCTTGGTCTGCACATGCCTTAGCAATACCATAAGCGATAGACTTATCGTTAGCCAATCCAACAATAAGACCTTTTTTACCCTTCATCAACATCTAGATAATACTTTATGCTTCTAGTTTTTGAGCGATTTCTAAGATCTCACAAAAATCATCTGCGTTAAGTGCCCCACTACCAATAAGTGCCCCATCTACATTTTCTAAAGCTAGAATACCTTGAGCATTGGCTACTTTAACACTACCACCATAAAGAAGTGGACGTGTTGTCTTTTGGCGTAATGCTCTGTGAATCGCTTCGACCTCGTTTTCTGTTGGTGTTAAACCCGTTCCTATAGCCCATACCGGCTCATATGCAACAACCAACTTATCATAAGTAAGATCAATATCTTCACACTGCGCATCAAGATAGGCCATCAAGTCTGAACTACCTGCTTCACGGATTTCCAATGGCTCACCAATACAGTAAACAATATGAAAACCTTGCTCTTTAAAAAAGGCAAAGCGCTCTGCCATCTGCTCTTGAGATTCACCTAAGATATGACGACGTTCAGAGTGACCGATAAGGATCATATTGATCCCAAACTCTTCTAGCTGTTCGAGACCGATCTCCCCTGTAAAAGCACCATTGCTTACATTATATGCATTTTGTGCACCTACTACTATAGGTCCATCAAAAGTATCAAGTGCTGTAGCAGGAGGAAAGATCATCGCCTTTTGTGTGATCTTATGCTCTTGCATATAAACAGAGACCTGAGCATAATACTCACGTGTCGCTTGGCGTGTTTTGTTGGTCTTGAAGTTTGAAGCTATGATCACGTATCTTCCTCAATGATCAGTGACTTAACACCTGGCAAGATCTTACCTTCAAGTAGCTCTAGTGAAGCACCTCCACCTGTAGAGATAAAGGTCATCTCTTCATCAAGCCCTACACGTTGTACTAAGTCAGCAGTATCCCCACCACCAACAACAGTTGTAGCGTAAGAGTCCGCAACAAAGTGCGCGATTTTGTTGGATCCACGAGAAAAACGTTCCATCTCATAAACACCCATTGGTCCATTCCAAAGAATAGTCTGTGTGTCATTAAGAACCTCTCTATAGAGACGTACTGTTGCTGGTCCGATGTCTAGACCCATCCAACCTGATGGGATCTCTTGCGCCGATGTAAGTTTACTTGCCGCATCCGCAGAAAAGCTCTGCGCAGCAACAACATCAACAGGAAGATAAAACTTCACACCCAAACGACGTGCTTCGTCCATAACATGTTGTGCATCTTCAAGCAGATCATCTTCCACGAGAGAGTTACCAATGTCATAACCCATCTGCTTCAAGAAAGTGAAAGCCATACCTCCACCAATAAGGACCTTATCTACACGAGGTAACAGGTTGGTCAATGCTTCAAGCTTTCCTGAGACTTTTGACCCACCAACAATAGCAGCAAAAGGACGGGTAGGTTGTTTGATCAACGTCCCAAAAAATTTAATCTCTTTTTGAAGTAAGAAACCAGCTGCTTTATGTTCTGCATCAAAGAATTTTGTGATTCCTTCTACAGAAGCATGTGCTCTATGGCTCACACCAAAAGCATCATTGATAAAAAAGTCTGCCATATCAGCCAAAGCCTTAGCAAGTTTCTCATCATTTTTAGTCTCACCCTTCTCAAAACGAAGGTTCTCTAAAAGAAGGACTTCATGACATGGAAGTTCAGCTACTTTCTGTTGTGCATCTTCACCAATCACATCACTTGCTAAAGCCACTTGACGTTTCAAAAGTTGCTGTAGACGTAGTTGAACAGGCTCTAAAGAGTAGGCTTTAACCACCTCACCTTTTGGACGGCCCATATGTGATGCTAAGATCACGGCACAGTCTTGATCAAGACAGTAGTTAATCGTTGCTACTGCAGAACGAATACGGCGGTCATCTGTAATATTACCAAACTCATCCATAGGCACGTTAAAGTCACAACGGATAAATACTTTTTTACGGTACATCTCCATATCTTTCATATTTAAAAGGTTCATATCTTTCCTCTACTTTTTACTGATGTGTAGTGCCATATCTACAAGACGGCTTGAGTAACCCCACTCATTGTCATACCAAGAGAGCACTTTAACCAGGTTGCTATCGATCACTTGAATCGTATCCATAGCAACAACCGTACTCATCTCTTCACCTACAAAGTCTTGAGAGACTCTGTACTCTTCATCAACACCAAGAATCCCTTTATGAGAACCTTCACTTGCTGTTTTAAATGCTGCTTTGACATCTTCTAATGTCACATCTTTGTTAAGTGTCACCGTCAAGTCAACCATAGAGACATCGGGTGTCGGAACACGGATGGCTTGACCATTGAGCTTACCTGCAAGTTGCGGTAGTACTTTAGCAATAGCTTTGGCTGCACCTGTAGAGGTAGGTACTAAGTTCACTGCACCAGAACGTCCCTTACGGGGATCTTTTTTATGCTTACCATCAAGAATTGGCTGAGATGAAGTATAAGAGTGGATGGTTGTCATCAGACCATTTTTGATGCCAAAGGCATCATCAAGAACCTTAGCCACTGGTGCGAGTCCATTGGTTGTACAACTTGCATTAGAGACAACATTTTGACCCGCATACTCATCTTCATTAGCACCAATGACAAAAGTAGCTGTGTCATCTTTTGCTGGAGCAGAGAAAAGAACCTTTTTCATACCGTTATCGAGGTAAGGCTGAACACTCTCTTGTGTTAAGAAAGCACCTGTACACTCTAAGACCATCTCTGCACCAAAGTCTGCAAAGTTTAGTTTTGCAGGATCACGTTCTGAGAGAATCTTCGCTTTATCGTTACCAATGTAAAGGTAACCATCTTCAACTTTGGTATCTTTACGGGTACCGTGAACAGAGTCATACTTAACATTGTACTCGATCATATCATCACTACCGCTAGCATTGACTGCCACGAGCTCAATATCATCACGATCTGCAATAATACGTGCTACACATCTACCAATACGTCCTAAACCGTTAATCGCAATCTTTAATGCCATCATTCTCTCCAATGTTGATTACCTAAAACTAAAGGCACTTATAAAAGCTCTAAAATCCCTATTAGAGTTTTTGAAAGTGCCCTACTGTTAAGATATGTTAGATTAAGAGTACCCCATCTACTTTTAGAGTACCTTTAAGAAATAGCTCTAATGCCTACAAGCTAGCTCTTAATAAAATTGTTTAGATTCTAACAAAATTCAGATATAATTTCGCTAAATTATTGGATGGTACGCCCACACCTCATGGATATCGCACTCTACGGAGGATCTTTTGATCCACCACATATTGGTCATATAAAAATCATCAACAAAGCACTTGAGGTGCTTGATATTGAGAAGCTTATTGTTGTGCCTACGTTTGTCAACCCTTTCAAACAGGGTACACATGCACCAGCACCCCTAAGGGTTCAGTGGTTAGAGACGATCTTTAAAGAGACCTCTAACGTAGAAGTTTCCTCTTTTGAAGTGGATCAGAAACGTGCGGTAACATCGATCGAGACTGTTGAACACTATAAAAAAGTTATGCAAAATATCTACTTTATTATAGGTGCTGATAATCTTGAAAAACTAACAAGTTGGTCTGAGTTTGAACGCCTAGATTCTCTTGTTACTTGGGTTATTGCAAAACGTGATAAAATTGCAGTAGATAAAAAGTTCATAACTTTAGATATTGATGAGCCTGTAAGTTCAACAACTTTACGTAATAAGATCAACCAAGCGCAACTTCCCCAAGAGGTCGCACTATCCATAAAAACATTCTTTAAGGAACACCATGCAAGAACGCATTCATAACATCACCAAAGTCCTCGACGATAATAAAGCAGAAGCTATTGAGATCTTTGATCTTAGTGGACGTAATTACTTTGTAGACACCGTAATCATCGCTTCATCACTTGGGCCACGCCATACTGAAGCCCTACTTGACCACCTTAAACGTTCACTTAAACCTGCTGAGCAGTTTTTAGGTTCAGATGAGAGTGGGGACTGGATCGCTGTTGATCTTGGCGATATCCTCATTCATATCATGACACCAGAATATCGTAGCCGTTACGATCTAGAAGATTTTTTAAACAAGATCCGTCCTGAAGGTGAAGAGGCATAAGCCTCTAAGCATGAAGGCGTTACTGCTCCTACTACTCGCACTTATCTCACTTTCTGCAAATGAGCAGCGACTTCTTCTCTCTGGATTTACCATTCATGAAAAACCCAACAACCGTTTTGGAGACCCGTACAACTACTTTAACTATGGCATAGGATATGAATATAATCTTTATGAAAAGCCTGAGTCTTTTTATTGGGGTCTTAACACCATTATACTTAGTGACTCTTATCGCAATCCACAATTAACAACGGGCCTTGCTTACGCCATTCGTTATGAGTACAAAAAAGTACAGATGGCTGTAGGTTTAGCGGGCTTTATTGGTGTCAAAAAACGTTATACCGATGAAGATACAGAGTATGACCAAGGACACTACACTGTTATTGGTGGTGTAGCACCTATGCTCAATTTTTACTACAAAGATGTGAGTCTGAATTTTTTATATGTTCCCCATTTTCACTACAAAGAGATTGATATCACTGGTTTTTTATATACCTATTTTAGTTGGAAGTTCTAGCACTGTTTTAAGTTTAAAGTTCTATACTCTAATCATATCCTAGAACATAAAGTAACGTTATGAAACATTTAGTTCTGTCTGTTTTGCTTCTTTTCTCTCTTAATGCGAACGAACATCGTCTACTTATTACAGGCTTTACAATACATGAACAGAGTGTAGGTGACAATGGCGTTGAGTTTAATGCTATCAACTATGGCCTAGGGTATGAATTTACAACATTTAACGAATACAACTCCCTTTACTTTGGAACCAATTTTACCTTAATGCAAGACTCTTACTTTAATCCTCAATATACCTTATCAATCTCTCCAAATGTACGTTTTAAAATGAGTGAAAACAGCGCTATCTCTTTTGGACTTGCGGCCTTTGGTATGTACAAAAAAGAGACCTATTTGGTAGGTATTGACCCTGATGAAGCTGGTTATGGCTTTATCTTTGGCGCAGCTCCCTTAAGTGCTATTTATTACAAAGACGTTAACATCAACTTTGCTTACGTGCCCTCTTTTAGCTACAAAGATATCAATGTCATTGGCTTTGTCATCACCTATTTTGGATGGACTTTTAGCTCCAACTAGTACCTAAGCTGTGTTACAATACCTTCACTAATCGTTGGAGGTAAAGATGGCACTTTGTGGTATAGATGAAGCAGGACGAGGCCCTATAGCCGGTTCATTAGTCGTAGCAGGGGTGATTTTAAAAAAACCTGTTGATGGACTGATGGACTCTAAAAAGATCAGTGAAAAAAAGCGTGAGCTCTTTTATCCTATCATTGTAGAAAATGCTTTATATCATATTGTTAGTTTTCCTGCACATAGTGTTGATGAGCTGGGTATCTCTGAATGTATGAAGATCGCGCTTGAAGAGATTAAAGAGCATTTACCTCAAGCCGATTATCTCTTTGATGGTAATACAAGCTTTGGCATTAACAATATTGAGACCATGGTTAAAGCTGATGCCAAGATCGCTGAAGTGAGTGCGGCTTCCATCTTGGCTAAAGTGACCCACGATAGAGAGATGATCACCTTTTCAAAGCAGTATCCTGAGTACGACTTTGAAAAGCACAAAGGTTATGGCACCAAAGCCCATGTCGAAGCCATTAAAAAGCATGGCTATACGCCTGAACACCGTCGTAGTTTTAAGCTCAAAGCACTTGCGAACCTCTAACATGACATTTGTCATTTAAGCTAAACCTCTTTTGTACTACAATATACGCCAAAAATGATTCATACTGGGTGATAGATGCAGAAGATAAAGATCTTTATCAATGGTTTTGGACGTATCGGTCGTAGTGCACTTCGCATTATGCTTGAAGATGAGGCTTTTGAGGTTGTTGGTATCAATGATCTTTATGAGTTCTCACAGCTATATTACCTGCTAAAACATGATAGCACTTATAAAAAGCTCCCTTTTGAGATGCATCTTTTAGAAGATACCCTTCATATTGCTCACCACAAGATCAAACTTTTTCATGAAGAAGATCCACTTAAACTTGACCTTACTACTCTAAAAATAGATATCCTTTTACAATGTAGTGGTCACTTCTTAACCCAAAAACAGAACCAATGCTACCTTGCTCAAGGGGTCTCTAAAGTGATCGTATCTGCTCCAGCACAAGATGATATGCCGACTTATATCAGAGGTCTGAACCATCACAAGTATCAAGGTGAGCCTATCATCTCGGCTTCAAGCTGTAGTGTCAATGCCATTGCACCCTTGATGCATCTACTTGAAGCACATTTTAAGATCCTAAATGTTGCCGTCTCTATGATTCATAGTTATACCAATGAACAGAGCCTTTTAGATACTAAAACGCAAGCATCAGATCCTAGACGTTCACGTAGTGCCACACAAAATGTCTTACCCCTACACAGTAGTGCCACCAAGACATTAGAAGAACTTTTCACCTCTTTACGCTCAAAGATTTATACCAAAAGTATCCGTATTCCCCTTGCTGCAACCACACTTTATGACTTTACCTTTACCCTTAAAAACAGAGCTGAAGTCGAAGCTGTTAAAAGAGTACTTATTGATGCTTCGCACATTAATCTCAAAGAGATCATGGACATTGATACAAGCTACAAGGTATCATCCGACTACATTACTAATCGTCATAGTCTTACTATCGACCTGCCCCTTCTTGAGTGCTTTGACAACACCCTTAAGATCACAGCATGGCAAGATAATGAGTATGGTTACGCCTATCAACTCATACACTTAGCAAAAGATGTTACACTTTCATCATGAAATCTATAGAACATATCAATAATGCACTCAAAGACTTAGATAAAGAGGTGGAGACTATCTTGCTTGATTGGTCCATCAACTTAACCAACAAAGACAACTTGATGTTGCCTCTCTTGCAACAAAAGAAGGTCTTAACACAGACCTTAGAGGATCTCACCTATCTTAAAGAGAATCCTCCAAAGCCTAATCAAGCTTGTGGTATCTCAAAATATAGAGAAGATTGATTAAAACCTCATACTAACGTTGTATATCATGTTTAACATTTAACCATAGACACTGTTACTATGAAAATGTTACAATGAACTATCTTTTTTTTAGGTAGGTCTATTTTGGATATTTTTCAAGCCATCATCTTTGGAATCATCGAAGGTTTTACAGAGTTTCTTCCCATCTCATCTACAGGCCATATGATCGTCGCAGGTGAGTTTATGGGTGTTGATAACGATCATCTGACTAAAGCCTATGAAGTGATCATACAGTTTGCAGCCATCTTAGCGGTCATGCTTCTCTACAGAGATAAGATCACACTCTCAAAGATCACCTTATGGCAAAAACTCTTTGTCGCTTTCTTACCCCTAGCTATTGTAGGTTTTATCTTTAAAGATATCATCAAAGAACTTTTCACTGTTAACACTGTTGCTATTATGTTTATCATTGGTGGTATTGTCTTTTTGATTGTTGAAAAGTTTTATAAAGAGGATGAGAGCCATACCAATGAAGTTGAGAATGTCACCTACAAACAAGCCCTTTGGATCGGAATTGCACAGATATTTTCACTTATTCCTGGTACCTCAAGAGCCGGTGCTACCATCATTGGAGGCTTACTACTTAAGGTCAATCGTAAGACAAGTGCAGAGTTCTCATTTTTGCTTGCTATTCCAGTCATGTCAGCTGTCACAGGTTATGATCTTCTCAAACACTATAAGGACTTTGCGGATGCCAACTGGATCGCATTTGGTGTTGGTTTCATCACTGCTTTCATTGTTGCTTACATTACGATCAAGCTCTTTTTAGTCTTTATCGAGCGTTTTACTTTTGTAGCGTTTGGTATCTACCGCATACTTTTTGGCATCTTACTTCTCGCTATAACATAAAAACTTGAGAGGTTTGTGGATCATTGCCTCTTTAGTCTTACCCTATTCAATCAATACACTTTACGTTTTTTAATCTTGATAAGTTCTCTTTTGATACTAATAGGCTCATGTTCCATCTTGATCCAAAAGCGTTTAGTACGATACCCCTTTTTAGAGATACGGATATCATAATTTCCGGGTTTGAGTTCAATGCCAATAGTATATTTTGGCTTGATATTCATGATTTGAATCTTAGCACCAAAAGGTACTGTCTCTATAAAAAGAGGATAAGTATCTTTGATGACAACCTCTTTAGCGGAAAAATAATAACTCATCATACCTATTAAGATGACTATAGGAAGAATACTAGCTATGAATATCTTGTTGAGCCCTTTTTTACGCTCTTGCTGAACCTCTTGCACATGTTGTACTTTTTTATGGCTCTCATAACGTTCTCTAGACTCTTTTTGATAACTAGCACGATGTTCTTTGTCGATCTCATTGATCGCATCAAGATCGATGTTATTCTCTTTTGATGGAGTAGGCTTCCTTGATGTCTGTCTTGAAGGTGCCTTTACAGAAGGTTTAGATTTTTTAGGCTGCTGAGCAGGTTGACGTTCTTGCGTCTCTTCTCGTTCTTGTTCAGCTTCTAAAAGCTTTGTTACATCTACTTTTGTCTTTGAGTTTTGTACCTTTTGCTGCTGATAGAATGCTTCACGTTGTGTTAAAAAAGCTGCTTTTTGCAACTCCCATTGAGCATGATCACTATTGTGTTTTAAGGTCATATCCTCAAAGTTACTTTCAACGGCTTCGACAAAACTATCAAAAACAATCATCTCCGATAAAAAGAAATCATTAGCAATATCTAAAGCATCCTCTTCAAAGATGTATTTGGCCAGAAGGTCTCGATCTGTGTAAAACGGCTTTGGCGTCTGGTTGGATGCAAAAGAGAGCAATCCTTTAGCCACATCATCACGCTTCTGGTGTCGTGCTGCTCTGATTTTGCGTTTGAGCTTACGAGAAGGGTAAAGTGCCCGTGCACCCACACCAATACCTAAGATCTGACGACGGCCTGCGCTACTTTTTTGAAGTTTACGTTTGTCTACATTAAGATAAAGTGCATATTTTGCTAGTACCCCTGCCGTTATAAACTCGATCTTTGAACTTAATGCCTCATCATTAAAAGAGAAGAACATATCATCACCATAGCGGCTATAAGCAAGATGTATGCCCATCTCAGAAAAAGAGTCCATGATCTGTGTGTCCACAGCAACCATAGCAAGATTTGCAATAAGTGGACTTGTGGGAAGTCCTTGTCGTGCAATACCATCGATAAAACAGAGCCTCTTTTGCTCATCAGTAAGATAAGATTCCACCATCTCTAAACGAATATGATCAAAAAAATTCTCAATATCTAAAGAGAGTGTATACTCATAACCCGTATGTTTTTTGGCGCAAGTAACAATAGATCGCCCTCTTAAAAAGGCATGAGCATATCCCTCTTTGTCCGCCACATGGCACTTCTGTTGCAGTTCTAATAAAAAAGATTGTAGTTTATGTTTGTAAGCTTTTTGGGGAGCATAGATGAGGCGCTGTTTACCATTGCCTTTGGATAGTTTAATAATTTTATATTGTTTGTTCATTGATGTGTCTCTTTCAAGAGACAGTACGAAGTTCACTAGAGTTACCAACAGAGTAGGCGAAACGCACTACCTAGCAACTCCGAACTGCGATCGAGATCGCAAATAGCTACTGTCTAGATTCATTATAATAGCTTCAAACTTAATGGTATTTAAAAAGGATCAAACTTTTGAGTTGTCTTCACAAAAGTGACGATCTTGAGACATTTTAAAGAAGATTTTCACTTGAGCTGCTCTGCGGAACCAAACTGTTCTCATCAGAATGTTTTACAGCACCTCCACAAGAAGGAATATTACCTGTATCACTTGCATATTCGATGGCAAAGTCTCGCACATGTTGCAGTTTTTTCCAAAGTTTTGGGTTATGTAAGAACTGCTCTTGCTTAGGATAAGTAGCTGAAAACTCTTTGATAAATCCTTCGCCTCTATGATCAAAAAGTATACGCCACTCCTCTTGAGTATGTAACTGTGCAAAATCAAGACCATTGAGTTTAAACTTTTGTTTAAAGTTTTTCATATAGTAACGCTGACCTTTAGCACTATCACCATAAGATAGTGCAGGCAAAACCAACAAAACCATTAAGATCAAAAAAAGTTGTTTCATCTATTACTCCTCAACCTGTTACTTTAGTGGGGACTCTTTAACATTAGCACCAACAGCAATGGCAACCATACCATTTTTCATGACACGAATATTTCTAAAACCTAGCATCTTCAGATCTGCTACTGCCAACATAGCTCGTGATCCAGAGTGACACACTAAAACAATAGGTTCATCTGTAGGTAGACGATCAAGATTTTTCTTTTCAAAAAGATGTTCTAATGGTATCTCCAATCTGTTTGGTGTCTTAAGACCAATAACGGCCATCTCACCTTCAGTACGAATATCTAAAAACGTAAATTTGACTTTATCACGAAGCATCTTCATCACTTCAGGGGCTTCAATCTTCAGCGTTGATTTTGCTGCATTTTTTTGTGTCACATGCGAATAAAACTTATCGAGTTGTGCTGCTTTTGTCTCGTCATACGCCATAGCGTTGAGTGAGAATGTTGAGATGATTAGTGTTGTACTTAAAACTGTTTTGAGCATAAGATCTCCTTTTTATTTTGATAATTTTATATAATTGAACCCTCTG
>Ga0256826_1000797_pt1 | contig 19600 bp, 12 predicted proteins | sample CV79metaG_FD_185975 | JGI IMG/M metagenome (GOLD analysis project Ga0256826, IMG submission 185975) | Hydrothermal vent microbial communities from East Pacific Rise, Pacific Ocean - CV79 | ecosystem: Environmental > Aquatic > Marine > Hydrothermal vents | place: Pacific Ocean: East Pacific Rise...
CCTCTTCACTTATATCGGGGTCGCTTAGTAATTCAGTAAAGCCAAGTATTCCATTCATGGGAGTTCTGATTTCATGACTCATATTTGCCAAAAAAGCAGATTTAAAATGGTCAGCTTTCTCAGCTTTTTCCTTTGCTTCTACAATTTCTTGTTCTTTAATTTTTCTATCGGTAATATCACGCATTACAGCATGTATTTGAACACCTCCATTCACCGATGACATAGTGGTATACAAAACTTCTACCGGAATAGCCTTGCCATTTTTTTTAACATGAATCCATTCGAAACGATGTGAACCATTATCCATAGATAACTGTATCATCTGATCGGCTAAAACGCTAGACAGCTGACCATTTTCCTGATACTTAGGTGATATTTGGGTTGGTGTTAATGATAGAATTTCTTTCTTAGAATTATAACCAAGCATTTTTATAGCAACTTTATTAAACCCAACAATTTTCTTATTTTCCAATATAATAATTGCATCTCCAGAATTTTCAAATAAATCTCTAAATTTCGCTTCACTTTTTTTCAATCTGATGAAGGCATTTTTTGCTTTATCCTCAGCTTTTTTCTTTTCGGTAATATCTCTGGAAACTATGATGAGTGTAGTTAAGGAATTTGGGACAAAACGTGCTTCGAACCAATACTCTTTACCCTCTACATTTATTGGATATTCACGAATTATTGGCTCTTGAAGGTGTAATGATTCTGTAACAAATGATAAATATTTATCGGCTGCATCTTTTGGAAATATCTCATGCAGAGTTTTACCAACCAGCTCTTCGGGAGAAAGGAACATGAGATCAGCATTAGTGGGAGCAACAAACAAATAAGTCCCGTTTATATCCATTTCAAAAACCACATCCGACATGGCATTAAAAACATCTTTAAGCTTAGCTTCGCTTTCTTTCAAATGGTCTTCAACAATTTTTTTCTCGGTAATATCCTCTTTAATTGCTAAGTAATGAATAGTATCCCCTTGTGCATTTTTTATCGGACTAATAATGGCATCTTCCCAATAATACTCACCATTCTTTTTTTTATTATTAAATCTTCCTCTCCAAATATTACCATCGGAAATTGTATCCCACAAATGCTTATACTCTGTTTCGGGCAATTGATTCGTTTTTAAAAATCTAGGGTTTTTACCTATTACTTCATCATAGGAATATTGGCTTAAATCGCAAAATTTAGAATTTACATATTGTATATTCCCTAAGATATCAGTAATTACTATGGAGTTGGCACTTTGTTCTACTGCTGTGCTAAGCTTTAATATTTGTTCTTCTTTTTGTTTTAACTCCGTAAGGTCTTCATAAACTGCAACTACTTCGCCTGTTTGTATTTTAAATACATAATTCTCACGCCAAACTTGTATTCTATCGTCTTTATAAAATTTTATGGGATAAGCCTCGGGGTCTCCTGTTTTCCATACTCTTAATAATACATCCAATAAACCAAATTCTTTAACTCCGGGGAAAATTTTTATAAGGCTTTGTCCTAAAAGCTTTTCTTTTGAAATACCCTCCATTTTCTCTGCAGCCTTATTAAATCCGGTAAAGAAAAAGTCTTCTGAGTTGTTACATTTTTTGTAAATAGCCACTCCACTATGAATATTCCCCAAAATTCCTTTCAGCTTTTCCTCAGCTTCGGAATACTCCAATACTGTGTTCTCTCTGGCTTTTCCTGCCTCAATATTGTTGTTTTTGAGTTCCTTCATGACGAGTCTATTGTATTGGTTTTATTAACCATATAAATATAGTTAAAAAAAACGACTTCCCCAAATATTATATTTTTCCTGAATGATCACCATATAATGACTCCCCACATACTTCATTTATTGCTATTTAAGAATCTAAGTAATAACATTCTATAAAAAATGCTGTTCAGTAATACTTTAATAAACTGTGGCTACTCATAATATAAAAATATATATAATCAATATATAAACTTTCCCAAGTAAGAAGAGACAGTAATGCTATAAAAAACTATTTTATCAGGTTCATTTCTTTAACAAGATGACCGGCACCCGCAAATTTATCAATGATAAATAAACAGTAACGAATGTCCAGTGTAATATTTCGGCATTGATCGGGATCATATACTATATCGCTCATTGTACCTTCCCAATTTCTGTCAAAGTTAATTCCTATCAGTTGTCCATAGGCATTAAACACAGGGCTTCCGGAGTTTCCTCCTGTTGTGTGATTAGATGCTGTAAAACAAACATTCATTTCCCCTTTTGAGTTGGCATATTGACCAAAATCTTTCCTATTATAAAGTCCTTTTAGTTTGTCTTCCACCACATAATCGTAGATATTTGGATTTTCTTTCTCCATAATCCCACTCAGGGTTGTATAATGGACATATTCCACAGCATCACGGGGTTGATAACCATCTACTTTACCGTAGGCAATACGCATTGTAAAATTGGCATCCGGATAAAAAACTTTCTTTGGTTGATAATCCATCTGCATTTGCATATACATTCTATTCAAGCGGTCTAAGTTGGCCGACAATTCGGTAATAGATTTCTTGATTTCAGAATATTTATCGTTCAAGCTTGTAGCTAATTGATAAATTGGATCTTTTTGTAAAATCTTTAAAGTCTTTTTATTATCACCGCTTAATAGTTTAATCAACTCCTCCTGCTGTACAAATACAGATTTAGAATACAAATGGGACACATATTTTTTAAAATTATTCTTGTATTTTTTCTTAATAAAATTGAATTCATCGGGTAGATGATTTTTCATGTTTCCAACATAGTATTCTTGCAGCAACCTCACTGCAATTTCCTGATCGATAGCTTGGTAATAATCCTTAAAAAAAGCTTCCGTTTTAGTTATTAGCTTCTCTTTTTCTTTTAATAAAACTGCCTTATCTGGATTTATTTTTTTAAGTTCCTCAATATATTTGAAAAATTTAGATGCAAAACTAACTGCTTCTATCCCCATTCCTGCTTCACGATAATATTGGTATTGCTCCCTCCAAGGGCTCAATGTTGCATAGGTCTTGTGATAATCACTAATAATGTTGCCATATTTCTTTAACATTTCCGGATTTTCCTTTAACCATTTCTCCATTTTATTCTCTAGAATTATTTTCTTATTTATTGCGTCCATTCGAATGATTCCTTTGTTCTCACCTTGCCATTTTTTCCATCCATTGGCAATAGAAGCAACCTTTCGAGCATATTGAATTCGTACTTTAGGATCTAAATTCTGTGCAGCCTTCATTACATCCAAGCGAATGGTTCTGAGCTTTATTTTAACTGGGTTCTCCACTTCTGTTATCATTTTTACAGCATCAGATATTAAATACTCTTGAGTTCTTCCCGGATAACCATAAACAAAAGTAAAATCATCTTTCTTCACTCCTTTTAGAGAAATCTCCAAACTTTTCTTTGGTTTATAAGGAACATTGTCTTTGGAATAAGTGGCTGGTTTATTATCCTGATTTGCATAAATACGAAACATAGAAAAGTCGCCTGTATGCCTGGGCCACATCCAGTTATCGGTATCGCCCCCAAATTTACCAATATTACTAGGAGGAGTGCCAACCAAACGAATATCTTTAAACACCTCGTAAAAAAAGATAAAATATCTGTTTCCGGAAAAGAAAGGTTTAATAACTACATCAATACCATTATCCATTGCATTGGCTTCTTTTAGAGCAAGCATGTTTTTCTTTACTAACTCGGCTCTCTCCTGCTCAGTCATCTCATTATTTACTCCTAAAAGAATAGCATCTGTAACTTCTTCCATTTTCACTAAAAAAGTAACAGTGAGTCCGGGATTAGGTAACTCATCTTCCTTAGTCATGGCCCAAAATCCATTAGTTAAGTAATCGTGTTCAATACTACTATGCTGCTGAATGGCACCATAGCCACAATGATGATTTGTTAATACCAAACCTTGGTTACTGATGACTTCGCCTGTACAGCCACGACCAAAAATGATAATGGCATCTTTTAAGCTCGATTGGTTGATACTATAGATATCTTCAGCAGATAATTTCATACCCATTTCTTTCATTTGGGCTTCGTTATATTCACCTAGAAATAAAGGAATCCACATTCCTTCATGGGCTATACTTTTACCAACTAATAGGACAAAAGCAATGACAAGGTTAAGGCTTAGTTTTTTTATCATTTCAATGTTTTTTTTATTTTTTGCACACAAGTGCTGAGGAGATTTATATTAAACTCAGTTTAAAATTAAAAACTGTAAGCTATAGTTAAATAAGCAAGTATAAATAAAGCTGTTAATGAATTGCAAGAGTTTCTATTTCAACCAAAACACCAAGGGGTAACTCACGAACGGCAAAAGCAGCACGGGCAGGAGGATTTTCCTTATAAAACTTTGCATATACCTCGTTCATGGCAGCAAAATTAGCCATATCAGAAAGTAGGCATGTAGACTTTACAACATCTGTTAATGAATATCCGGCAGCATTCAAAATGGCTTCTATATTCTTCATTACTTGTGTTGTTTGCTCTTTAATTCCTCCTTCTATTACTTTAGATGTTATTGGGTCTACAGGTATTTGTCCCGAAACAAATAATTGTCCATTCTTTTCAATAGCTTGGCTGTAAGGTCCAATAGCTTTAGGGGCATTTTCGGTAAATATTATTTTCTTCATATAAATAATTTTATGTTTTGGCTTATATAAATTGCCACATAGTTGCAATTGTTATATTTTAAAAATCATTATTCTTTTTTTAAACTTGTTTAGTCCGTAGGACTTTATTGAAATAAAAAGCAAATATAGTGATTTAGTAGATGATAGTTAGGAGGACAAAGTTCTTTATTAAAGAAATGAAGATAGCTCTCTTTTTTCCATTACTCTTTAATAATAATAACATTAAAAAATGCTGCTAATAAAATTGAAAATGGTCAAATAATAAAAGGTTAATCTCGTACTTTATCACATTTACGATCCTCATATTTCTATAGCTTGATATATTTTTTACCTGCTTATTAAAACACATGTATAACTAGTTGATACTTGAAAAAATTCTAATCTTTGGCAGATTATATTTCTTATTATTGCAAATAGTTTTGCTCAAATTATAACTATTTCAAAAGCCGGATAAATAACACCTCTATGAAAATACTCTTGAATTGCCTGCCGCCTGTTGATACAAATAGCCCATCTATTTCGCTTTCAATCCTAAAAAAATTCATGGTAAATCATGGCTTTGAAACAAAAATAAAGTATTGGAATTTTTCATTGTCATTAATGACAGAATATTATGAAACTGAAGATACTGAAATCAGACTTCTTCCTTTTCTTTCCATACTTAACGATAGAGCAAATAATGCAAAAGGCAATAGGCGAATTATATCTTTATTACAGAAATTACAAGCTTCTTTTAAAATCAATCATCCTAATTACTATTTAGATTTATTGCAAGAGAAAAAACAGGAGATTCTGGAAACAATAAAACAGGAGATTGAGGAGATAGATTTTAGCGAAATTTCACTTTTAGGTATCAGTGCCAAATATAGCCAATGGATTCCGGGAATGATATTAGCTGAGGAAATAAAAAATATAGCCCCAAAGGTTAAAATTATCGTTGGAGGGTTTGGTAGTAAAGATGCTGCTTACGAGGCCATGAAAATTTGCCCATATTTTGATATAGCAAATTGGGGCGAAGGCGAATATCCATTATTAAATTTATCGAAGCAATTAGGAAGCGAAATACCAGATTTTAGCTCACTTCCTCGATTGCTGTACAGAGAAGCTGGCGACATAAAACAATCTTCAACAAATAAAAGTGATTATTTAGATTTTGAGAATTATTTATATCCTGATTTCAATGATTATATGGATCAATTTCCTGATACTGCAGATCATGATAAAATAAATATCCCAATTAACACTACTCGTTCCTGCCATTGGAATAAATGCAAATTTTGTGACTTTAATAAAGGCTATAAACTCAGAATGAGGAGTCCCCTTTGTATAGTGAGCGAAATAGAACATATAACAAATGAATATGGGCTCACTACTTTTTCTTTTGTAGATAGCGATACTTTTGGAAATCTGGAGCATTTCGAGAAACTACTAGATTTAATTATTCAGCTTAAATACAAAAACGAAGAAGATTATGTGTTTTGGGCGGAGATTATTCCCAATACTTTGTTTACAGCAAAGATTATTGAAAAAATGGCCATTGCCGGTTTTAAAAATATCTTTATAGGGTACGATGCTCTTTCAGATACTTTATTGAAAAAAATGAGCAAAAGCAATAGTTTTTCAGATAATATATTCTTTGTTAAACACTCTTTAAAAAATGGCATTTCTCCTATTGTGAATGTGATTAAACATGTGCCAGAAGAAAAAGAAGAAGACGTACAGGAATGTATTGACAATCTTCATTTTTTACGTTTTTTCTATAATAATAGCGTTGTTTCGTTCTCGCATATATATGTTAATTTGGTATTATCATCCATGACAAAATACTATAGAAACATGCAGAAGGAAGAGAGAAGAAAATACGATATTGATGATATCACCTACTTAATGCCTGATGAATTCTCCAATCATGATGGGCGCTTTCACCTTTTTCGTTACGAAAAAAATGTTAAAAGTAATATTGCTGAATGGGGAAAACTGATTGAGATAGAGAAGTTTTATAAAAATAATAAATTTAGTTATAAGATTCAGGAAAACAAGGGCCGGATTTATTATACAGAATATACCAATGATACCGAAATAGAAAATATTGTTTTTGGTGAATTGGAATATGGTTCAGTATTAAAGATTTTAGAAGAAAAAGTTTATTCGTTTACTGAGGTATTTTCAGGCATGAAGAAATTATATCCAAGAATTAACGAGAAAAGAGTAAAAGAAGTTCTCCATCATTTGAAAGAAGCCTATTTGATATATTTTGACAATGAGTTTTCAAATATTGTTAGCATAATTAGCGTGAAATAGTACTGAAAACTTTTTCTATAAGAAGTCCAATCTCATTCTTAATTAATGCTCCTTTGATTATCTATCCAAATGAGATTTCTTTTTCTCTACTTTTAGGTCTTTAAACATGGAAGATTTAATATTGATGCTAAAATTCCAACTTTGCCAAGTACCAAAAGGAATCCAGCTAAAATGCATTTCCCAACAATGAAGATCTCTATGAATCTGAATTCGAGTATAAGAAATACCTTTCGCTTTAAAGTCGTAACCGGATGTAAAGCCAATTTTCCAATTTGGAGTTATTTGAACATTACCGGTAAACCCAAGTGTTTGAACTATGTTCTTATCTTTGGATAGTATATAATTATTATAACTATTAATTATTCCATAACTAAGGCTATAATTCAAATTAACCGACCAAGGAATAGTGCCAGGTTTTACTTCCTCCTTCTTTTTTTTCTTAGTTCCTTTTTCTTTAGAATCTTTTGTCTTTTTACTAAAAGTTTTATTGGAAAGGCTTAAACTTAGTCCCGTTGTCCATTTCACATTTTTCATGCGGAACAAACGATTATTTACTGTCCATTCATATTGATTTAAATTACGAGCTCCTGTAGAATCAAGCACATAAGGATCCCAAACACTAGCGTATTTAATGTCTAGGTTTTTAAATAATTTGGTGCGAGCAGATACCATTAATGGCGACCATCTTAGTGAATCCTTAGCCATATTATAGGATGTACTTATACTCAAATTATCAATCAATACTATTTTTTTTGTACCGGTAACAGTATCGTTTCTGTCCCTAACTTTCATCTCAAAATTATTGGCTAAAGAAAAAGTAAGTGCACCTTGCTTTCCACTGCCCGGCGAACCATATATTGCTCCATCAAATATTGAATATTGAATTGTTTCCTCAGTTTTGGTATTATAATAATCGTCGTAATATCCCCATTGTGATTCGCTAAAATCGGGACGATAGGAAAAAGAAACAGAAGGTGTTAAAACATGCCTAATAGCGTTTATTGGAAAATTATCGCCAAACATGAACATACCATATATTTTAGTATTAAATGAGGAGCTTATATTAAAATCATTAGCTGTTGTAAAACCATGAACGGTGTCTTTTACTAAAAATGCTGTATCCATTCCCAAAATGGACTTCTCTACCCATGATTGTTGATAATACTGAGAATACCATCTTGAAGTAAGATTAATAGAATTGGTCCAGTTTAAATGCTTTAAAATCTTAACAGAGCTACTAATTGGCACAGTATGCTTCATCCCATTTTGAAAATATTGCTCCCAACCCGGCGAAAACAAAACCGAATCGGCTACATTAATTTGGTTTTTGGCCACAACACTATATTTAACACTTATATTTTCATACCACTTTAAAGCACCCGTCTTTTCCTTCTTTCTAAAAGGGAAAAACCTGGTTCCAGATAAAGAAATTTGTGGAATTGTTAGACTAATTGTTTTGTTTTGAGTATTTTGACTATGCCCCAAATTTACATTTAAATTCCAACCTTTACCAAAACTCGTAGCATAGTTTATACTTGATTGAAAAGTATTTGACAATCTATCATTAAAAGTATTCCCGAGTTCAAACTCATTAAAAGAACTGGAGCGAATATTTACGTTGGCAGAAAACTTGCTTTTAGGCCTTGCTTTAGGGTCTTGGGAATGAGTCCAGAAAATTTTAAAGTCTTTACTTTTTTTATAATCGGGAGATCCTTCGCTTCCAAGAATATTAATAGCGTATTTTAAATCCAGATTACCAGAGTATTTATAACGTTTTTTATATTTTGCTTTGGTATTTACCGACCAACTGCCTCTTGTATATACACTTCCTAAAAAAGTTAAATCCAAATAATCGCTGACAGCCCAATAATACCCACCATCCATAAAGTAAAAACCTTGCTTTTTTGATTCACCGTAAGTAGGAATAATAATACCCGATTGCTTACCACTTTGGTTAGGAAATAATCCAAAAGGGACAAAGAGTGGTGTAGGAACATTACCCACTTCAAAATAGGCAGGACCGGTTATAATTTTGTCTCCGGGAATTACTTTTGATTTTCGAAAACGAAAAGCATAATGTGGATGATCTAAATCGCAGGTAGTAAACCTGCCACCTTTAATATAGGCTGTATTGTCTGGCATCTTTTTTATAATCTCACCATGTAAAAACCCTCCACTTTCTTCGGTCTTTACTCCCATTATTAAGCCCTTTTTGGTGTCAAAGTTATAGCGCATTTCCTTGCTGGCAAATTCGTTCTCCGATTCCTTAAACACAGGACTTCCTTGCACTGTACCCAAACTATCTTCAACTCCTCTGGAATATATTTCGTTTGTTGTAAAATCTATTTCCATATAATCACCTAATAAATTCAGGCTTCCATACGTTAAATTTGCACCTTTATAAAGAAATACTTTTCTTGATTTCAAATCGAATCTTATTGAATCTTCGGCAGGATATTCTACCTTATCATCTATGCTAGATTTTTTTTTATTTGATAAAGTATCAGAAACAATAGTGTCATTAGAGAGACTATCCGTCCTTATATTTAAAGAATCAAACTCGGCATATTTATTATTAACAGAATCTAATTGGAGATTATTAGCCATCTCCACAACTGTGTTCAAAGTACTATCACTTTGTGCATAAACCCCTAAGCCAAGGCTCAAGAATGCAAACAAAAGCATGCAGCTAGAACAATTATCTGTTAACAATTTCGTTAACAATTTGTATATGATGAATTTAGACAAAGAAAAATATTGAATAATTTTAAACCCAAAACTAAATAATTTTGCCACATAAAAACTATGAAGCCAATCACAATATACTCCTCATTACATTTTTTAACGAAGCTTAACAGTAAATACAAGATATATAGCTATTTAAGTATATTTACTTTGCTTTTTTTCTTGGTGATTATGCTTCCTTCCTCAAGTATTGCACAAAGCACATTAAATAAAATTGTAATTGATGCCGGACACGGTGGGAAAGATCCGGGAGCTTCTGGGAAATACAGCCGAGAAAAAGATGTAGTATTAGCAATAGCCCTAAAAACCGGAGAACTGATAAAGAAAAGATATCCTTCGGTAGAAATCATTTATACTAGGAAAACAGATGTTTTTATTCCATTAAAAGAAAGAGCTGAAATTGCCAATAGAGAAAAAGCCAGCTTATTTATTTCTATTCATTGTAACTCCAATAAATCATCACAACCGCATGGATCAGAAACTTACGTTATGGGACTTCACAAAAGTGAAGCAAACTTAAATGTGGCTCAAAAGGAAAATGCAGCCATCCTTTTTGAAGATGATTATAAACAACAATATGATGGATTTGATCCTACTTCAGACGAAAGTCATATTATTTTCAACTTTTTTCAAAACAGTTTCTTATCACAGAATTTAGATTTTGCTACAACTATTCAAACCAAATTTACCCAACAAACTACTCTAAAAGATAGAGGAGTGAAACAAGCAGGATTTTGGGTATTATATAAAACCACAATGCCAGGAGTATTAATAGAAACAGGATTTTTGAGTAATGTTTCCGACGAAAAACTACTTAACAGCAAAGCAGGACAAGCCAAAATTAGTAAAGCTATTAGCGATGCAGTAGCTGATTATAAAGAGAACCATGATGCCAGAGAAAAAAATAAATTGGCACATAAAAAAAACCATGAACCTTTAGTAAATAAAACTTCTGATGAAGTAAAAGCTAAAAAGCAATACGCAAAAACTGAGAAAAACAATAACTCTAAAAGCACTATAATAATTAACAAAAAAGATGCAAATAAAAATATTAAAGAAAAGAAACCTATTTATAAAATCCAATTTTTAAGTTTAAGCGAACAAAAAACACTAAAAGGAAATAAGTTTAAGAAATTATCAAAAGTATCATCATATAAATACAAGGGTTTATACAGATATACTAGTGGAGAAACCCAAGACTATGACACTGCAATTAAACTACAAAACCAAGTGAGAAAAGTAGGGTTTAAAGATGCATTTATCATTGCGTTTTGGGAAGGAAAAAGAATAAGCTTAAGTGAAGCAAAAAAAATGAAGTGAATGTAAGGAAGGTAGAAAGTGGATGGTGATTTATAATATTAATCTTCAAAACTAAAAAACTCTCAACTTGAAAATCTTTCAACATTAAGACTTTACAAATTTTAAGAACTTTATATTGACACTGTACATAAAATATAACGATATTTGAAAAAAATTCTACATGAAAATAAGTAAAGAAACAAAAATAGGAGTCATATTTGTAGTTGCAGCAGGCTTACTGTTTTGGGGATATAATTTTTTAAAGGGAAAAGATGTCTTTATTAAAGAGAGAAGTTTTTATGCCCAGTATTTTGATGTAAGTGGATTAGGGAAAGCCGATCCTGTTTTTATTAATGGTTTGAGAGCCGGGCAGGTTAAAACTTTATATTTTGAACCAAATAATAGTGGTAAAATAATAGTTGAGCTTCAAATTACTCAGGACTTCCCACTTCCAAAAAACAGCATTGCAAAAATTATTAGTACTGATTTAATGGGTACCAAAGCCATTACTTTATTTATTGGCGATTCACCGGATTTACTCCTAGATGGAGATACCATGCAAACCATGATTGAAAGCACTTTACAAGAACAAATGGAAAAAACTATTGGCCCATTAAAGAACAAAACCGAAAAGCTTTTATCCTCAGTAGAAGAAATAATAAACAATCTGCAACTGATATTAAACAGTGAAACATCGGAAAATATTAAAAGTAGTTTAACCCATTTAGAGCATTCATTAATAAATGTAGAATCTGTAACAGGAAGCTTGGACTCTTTGGTAATAACTGAAAAATCTAAAATTAAAATTATACTTGAAAATGCGGAGTCTATTACATCCAATCTGCGAGATAATAACGATCACTTAACAGCTATTTTAACTAATTTTCATCAAATTAGCGATAGTTTAGCAGCATCTGACATGGCTTCTACCATCCGCCATGCAGACAAGGCAATGGCAGATTTTGCTTCTATTATGAAAAAAATTGACTCGGGTAATGGCTCACTTGGATTACTCATGAATAACGACACATTATACATGGAGCTGGAAAAATCAGCTAGGGATTTAAATCTGTTAATGGAGGATATCAAAACCAATCCAGGCAGATATGTGAAGTTTTCTCTGTTTTAAAATGCTTATATAAACATAGCTTATCATTTCTCTATAAACTTGTTGACGCTTTGGTCTCTTTCCCTTCTGGAATTTCTTGTTTTTTGCTATAAGTTTTAAAAATATCGGCTCTGTTCATTGGCCGCTCATCAACTTTCCATATAAAACCTTTCAGCTTATCGTTTGACGTGTTCACAAGCTCCAGTGGGAGCAATACAGGTTCAGGTTTATCAATATATGTTATGCTTTGCAATTGCTGATCATACACATAAACCAACATATCTTTAGATTTAATAAAATTCATTCCTATTGGAGTTCCATCCTCTTCCCATAAGAAAAATATTGTCGCAGATTTCCCTTTCATGTATATCTTCCTCAAATCATTATCTTTAAACCAGGCGAACATAGTCTCCCCGCTAACTTGATTATAATATTGTGGGTCCACAGTATCTTGACTCACTAAAAAAACATTTCTATGAAATACAGCTGAATCTAGATCACCATTAACAGTAAAAAGCTCTATTTTATCGCTACTAACTTGATTTTCATCGAACCAAAACATAGGTTCCTTATAAAAACTCATATTGGAATCAGCAAACACATAAACCATACTATCGGCTATTCCTTGCACACTTTCTTTATAAAATTTCATTCGATAATACGCTTTCAATTCTTTGGTTTTATCTAAGGAATCAAAAGTTATCATGAGTGTATCTGCATGAACAAATAAGGAGTCCTGATTATCCACAAAGATAGCTTGAGCACTATCTACAATATAGGCATATTTAGCTTTTTTATTATGCAAACCAAACTCTCCGGTAATAAGTACATCGTTGGTAGTATCAGTCATGATAACATTACGGAATGCTTTAGATATTCCCTCTAATTTATTATAATATATTGAGTCGCCACTCAGGGTATTGGAGCTTTTTTGAATAAATGCATGTTGGCTCAACCTAGCTTCTTTATTTTGTGTATCATAAAAACCATTTTCTGCGTACAAGAATGAGCTATCTCCTGTAATGGTTGATGGGCCAAAAAAATATACACGCTCAGAATTAGTTTCATACTTTAAAGTATCTGATTCCATGATATAATCCGGATTCACAACCACCACACTATCTTTAAAAAAAACAGTTTCCAATTGACTATAATAATACCCTTTTTTACTTGTGAGAACATTTGTGGAATCAACTATTTTCCCCCAAATAAAATATTGTCCTATGCTTGTATTTCTATTATAGACCAACTCATCAGTGTAGAGGGTTGCTTTTTTATTCACCATGCGAACATTTTCGTGAAATTTCGCAATCTTTTTATTTCCATTATAAAACAGCTGATCGCCATAAAGGTCTAAAGAATCATTTATAATAATATGAACATGCCCAAATGCATCCATACTATTATTTGCACCATAAAGATAAGCACTGTCACAAAACAACAAAGAGCCATCGTGTTCCGCTTCTACATTTCCTATTAATCTTTGCGCACTTTTTCCCGATATATTATCGAATAGTCCCACATCGGCATGCCTTAAATTAATCTTTCGAACTTGCTGTTTAGTAGAATCTTGTTGAGCAATAGCCAAATACTGAATGCCTATGAGGATAAAGAAAATAAAAAATACTTTTGTAAAATGTTGAAACATGATGATTGTATAAGACTTTACAAAAATAAAAACATTATAGTATTCATCACAAGAAATTAAGCAAATTTAACCGCAAGTTCTATTTTCATCCTAATGTCGTCGCGAATACAATTTAAGGCAGGGTTTTCAATAAAATCGAAAAGCACTTTACTTTCTATTGCTATAATTTGTGTTTCCACATCTGTAACATACTTAACAGCTAACTTACAAGGAAGTATTAAGCCCAGATCATCTTCTTTTCGAATGGCATCGTAAGCAAATTGGGGGTTGCATGCCCCAAGTACAACATACTTTTTAAAATTCTTATTTAACTTTTCTTTAAAGAGAGTTTGTAAATCAAATTGAGTAAGAATACCAAAGCCTTCCTTTTCTAGGGAATTAGTGATGCGCATCAATGCTGTATCAAAATCGCAATTTAAGTTGCGAGAAATAGAATAATTCATCTTTTTTTTTAATGTATTGCTATTCTTATTCAGGTGCTTCAAGTTTAAACCCTGTTCCATGAACATTTGTAATAGAAACCGTTGGGTCCATCTTAAGCATCTTACGTAATTTGGCGATAAAAACATCCATGCTTCTGCCAATAAAATAATCGCTAGATCCCCATATTTTTTCTAATGCAAAGTCTCTTTCAACAAGCTGATTTTTGTTTTCTGCCAATAGTCTAAGTAGAGCTGATTCTTTTCTGGTAAGGGTATATTCTATTTCTTCATGGAGCAAGATCATATTTCTATGATCAAATTTAATACTTCCTAATTCAAAAATCTCAGGTATTCTTTTTTGTACGTATTGCACTTCGCATCGTTTTAGGATGGCGCTGATACGCAGGCTTAACTCCTCAGTACTAAATGGCTTGGTAATATAATCGTCGCATCCAGCTTTAAAACCGGCAATCCTGTCCTCTTTCAAAGTTTTAGCGGTTAGAAAAATCAAGGGAATATTTGGGTTTATAGCTCGTATGTCATGAGCCAATGTAAAACCATCTTTTTTGGGCATCATCACATCAAAAATACAAAGGCTGAATTCATATTCTTTAAAAGCCTCCAAACCCTCCTCTCCGTCATTTCGAAGAACAGTATCATATCCTAGCATTTCTAAATAATCTTTTAAAACCATGCTTAGGTTGGCATCATCTTCTACCAGTAATACTCTTGTTTTATCTTTCATATTCGTTTTTTTTATTCATTATTAAATGGGAAAAACAACTCAAACGTGCTCCCTTTTCCCCAAACACTAGAGAGCTTCACATAGCCACCATGAGCTTCTGTCATTAATTTAACATAATACAAGCCCAAACCAAAGCCTTTAACATCGTGAAGGTTTCCTGTATGAACTCTGTGAAACTGTCTAAAAATATCGCTCAAATTTTCAGACTTAATACCAATACCATTATCTTCAACGGAAATTAATATTCCATTTGCATTATTCTTTGTTCTCAATATAACCACCGGAGCATCCGGAGTATATTTATTTGCATTATCCAGCAAATTACCAATAATATTAGTAAAATGCATCTTATCAGCCCAAATTTTTGGATATTTAGCTTCCAAATAAGTTTTAACGGCACCTCCGCGACTGACTATGGAAATTTCGTATTTATTAATAATATCGGCAACTACATGATGAACGTCCAAATCATTCTTTTTAATTTTGAATTCACCTTTGTCAATAACCGCAATTTGCAAAACTTGCTCAACTTGATGTTTTAGTCGTTGATTCTCGTCAAAAATTACTTTCACATATTTTTTTGCTCTATTTGTATTGCTTAATATTTCATCTTTCATGAGCATTTCAGCACTCAAAGACACAGTAGATATTGGTGTTTTAAACTCATGAGTCATATTATTTACAAAATCATTTTTTATTAAAGAAATACGTTTTTGCCTGAAAGAAACATAGATAATATAAATAAAACTACCTCCAATAATGAGTAGCAAGAAGAGTGAAATAATGAACCCAACAATCATTTCCTTGAAAATGATTGTGTCTTTATGAAGAAAATATACAACCAAATAATAAGGGTCGTCATGATTATAAAGGCAAGTTAAGGATACTTGTGTTGATGAATTAAAAATCTCCTTTTCCAAACCATTGGTAATACCGCCTATTAATTCATTTTTTGAATCGCATCTTTTAACAATTCCAAAAACATAATCCTTAGATATCTTTATACACTTGAACTCCTCTGTCAACAAACTATCTAGCGTTTTAAAATCGGGAGATTCATTATGAAGTTCAACCATTGGAGCGCAGCTTTCATGCTCAAAATTCAAAGTATAAAGATGTGAATTTTTAAGGCTGTATAAATTATTGACCACAGTTTTTAAACCAACTTGAATTTTATCTTCAAATTGATCATTTCGCAGCTTATAAGCATTTACCATCCAGAACACTTGAGAAATAATTACCCCAAGTATGGATAAGCCAGAAAGAACAATTATTAATATGCCTGTTTTTTTTTTCATCGTTGTAAGAGTGCCTCATAATTTTTTTATGAATACTCGACTTTATAGGTAAGTATTAATTAGCGAACAAACTTACAAATATTATGTTAATTTATTCCGAAACCCTTAGTAATAACAAGCAATCCAATTTATATTAACAAGCTCTTAACACATTTAACAAGGGATTAACATCATGTTATCAAGTACAAGGCTACTTTTGCTACATTGATAACAAATTAAAAATTATACTATGAAAAAAATTATTCTGGCTCTAACAATGGCTGCTTTTATTGGTGGTGGGACTTTAGTTTATGCAAGCTCAAATAACTCTACCGATACTATGGAAATAGTTCAAGATGGAAAAAAGAAAGCAAAAGCTACTAAAAAAGAAGAGTGCAAAGGTGATCATAAAAAAGGTCTTAAAAGCGAATGTAATGATAAAGCAATGAGCAAAAAAAGCTGCTGCTCTGATGGCAAATCTGCAAAGAAAAAGACAACAAGCCCAGAGAAAAAATAAAAAATACAGAAACTCCTCTTTGGAGTTTGAAAGATAATTGTGTAAGCAATTTTTACTTTTCATTTAGTTTTACCCTATAGAATATTCTATGGGGTTTTTTGTATTTATTCCAGTGGATTATAAAAAAAATTCAGTATTAATATTGTAGTAATTTATTACATTGAAACCTAAAAGTATATTTTCTAAATGAAAACATAGCACTTATTACTTTATAAATATGACTAAGTAGAGAAGGATTTTAAGATGGGTTGAACAAAACCGAGCTTCAATTACTTATTTAACAAGTATAACTTTACTATTAATTAAGTGAGAAATTACAAGGTATTAAAACCAAAATCCAAGATTTAAAAATCCGGAAAAGCCTCTGTAATTGGAGCCCATAACAGATAATTCTACAGGACCAAAAAAGCTATCGTAACCATAAGTAAGCCCATAGCCCATGGCTCCACGATCAAAGATAAATAGCTCATCAATTTTAGCACTTACGTTTGCCAAATCAACAGTAGCCAATATATAGTGTTTCTTATAAAAATTATACTGCAATTTGACTCTGGAAGCCAGCAACTGAGTTCCTGAGAGCTGAGCTATATTAAGCCCTGTAAAAGAAACCATTCCAGGTAAATAACTACTTCCTTGACCACCTAATAGAAATAACTGACTAAAATAAACTCCCTGACCCAGACTGAATCCTGCATTAATTCTCGGCCGCAATGTCCACCTTTTACCAAGAGGAATTGCTTTATCGTATTCGCCGGAAAGCACTGTTACTTTTTGCCCAAAATTTACGTTCCCTCCTGTTAAGAACTCGGTAACAAAAATAGATCGGACAAAAACTTTTCCTCCTCTGTGAGGGAAAAAACTTCTATCCCACCTATCTACTTTAGCAAAAAGAAAAAAGTTGAAATTTGTTTGATTATAGGTTGAATTATCAATACCAAAATCGATCCCAATATTGTTGTACAGGCTTGAAAACTCCAATTGTAATCCGAGCCCAAAAGCAACAGTTTTCTTACTCTGAGATTGTATATAAAAATTAGACAATAAATTATTAAACCGGAACTCTCCTATTTTGTCTTTTCCATTACGGTAATCTACAAATGAAAAACTTGACCAAGTGCTAGAGACTCCAAAGCTGGGCAAGAGCCCTCTATTTTGGTAATACTTGATAGAAGCGTGAGGATGTTCACTTAAACCTAAAGTAACCTCTAGCATCGTTCTATTAAATAATACATTTCTAAACCTACTGGATAATAATAATCCAGCATTATAATCTGTATCGTAATGAACTCCTAAACCGATACTTCCAAAGCTGGTTTCTTCAACTTTGATAATTAAAATACTTCCTTTTGTTCCGGGTTTTAGAGAATACTTTACTGTATTAAAGAAAAGGCTTCCATACATTTGCTTTATAATTGTCTCCAATTCATTCATTTCAACTATTTCTCCTTCTTCAAAAGGAATAACAGATTTTATAATTGCACTCGGAATCCCTTTATTTCCAATAATAATGATGGTGTCGAGGGTAAAACTTGTCAGAGGTTGCAAATCTCTAGTCTTTTGCCGATAATCCGGGAAATGATGTAAATAATCTCCTAAGGCTTTTAATTCTTTCCAATGCTCTTTTCCACATCTTTCACCACGTATCATAATGCTATCATAATCAGTAAAAGAGCCCACTCCATAACCCTCTATATCTGGATGCATATAATAATCAACATATTTACTAGCTGTATCATTTAATGCTTCACGATAAAAGCTGGCACTTCTATCAATAATGGATGTTATGCTATTTAAATCACTAATCTCAATTTTTTTATTATTCTGAACATCCACACCAATTATAATATCACAACCTCTCTCCGCTAATTCTTTAGCAGGGAAATTATTTACCAAACCTCCATCTACTAATAATTTCCCATCAATTATAACAGGAGTAAAAAGAGTAGGAATAGCCATACTTGCGCGCATTGATTCAGCTAAATTTCCATGATCAAGAACAACAGATTCACCATTAGAAATATCGGTTGCTATACAAAGGAAAGGAGTTTGAAGATTTTTAAAATTTTGAATTTGATGAACAGGAGAAACTAGTTTGGACAAAAGGAGCGAAACTGATTGTCCATATTTAATTCCAAAAGGCAAACTAACAGTCTTTTTGGTAACCGGGAAATTTATGAATTGTTGCTCGTTATAGGTCTTCACATCCAAGCTTAAATCACGTCTTTCTATTTTATCTATTAAAACATTTGTCCAATCCTGTTTTCTTATCAGCTCTTCAATATACTCTGGACTATATCCCATGGCATAAAGGCCACCAACAATGCTCCCCATACTTGTCCCCGATATATAATCAAACTCAATACCAGCATCCCTAATAACCTTTAGAACGCCTATATGAGCAAAACCCTTAGCTCCACCACCACTCAAAACCAAACCTACTTTTGGCCTTTCAGTTCTTGATGAATCAAGAATAAAGGAATATGCCCATGAGTTTAATGAGCTCAGTAAGAGTAGTAGCATTAATAGCAAATGGGTAACACTCCAGTTCTTCAAAAAGAGTTCATCATCCTTCTTAACAAAAGCATTTATATTTATGTTATTAATTATTTTATTCATTTATTACTTATTAAAACCAAAAACCTAGTGAAAAATCAAATATCAGTTTTTTTCGTGGATAAGCTTCAGCAACTGAAAAGGAAACGGGGCCAATCATGCTATCGTAAGTATATTTAAGTTGCCAACCGGCATAAAAGTCATTTTTATTGAGGGATTTATCAAGGACTATATCTAAGGAAAGAAATCTACCTATTATTGAGAAATAATGATCTTTTAAGAAATTTTGTCTAAGCTCAATCTCCGGATTAAAAGCGGTATGCCCGGAAAGTTCCATA
>Ga0256826_1000799_pt1 | contig 19584 bp, 15 predicted proteins | sample CV79metaG_FD_185975 | JGI IMG/M metagenome (GOLD analysis project Ga0256826, IMG submission 185975) | Hydrothermal vent microbial communities from East Pacific Rise, Pacific Ocean - CV79 | ecosystem: Environmental > Aquatic > Marine > Hydrothermal vents | place: Pacific Ocean: East Pacific Rise...
AGGGGATCTGTCATAGGATAAGCGTAGAAACAGTTTTCAGTTTTCAGCAACTCCAGAACATGCTTTAAAAAATTTCATATTCGAGGAACGCTAATTTTATGGAGTGACAAAGCAGGTGAAGAGTTTTAACGACGCCATCAGAATTGACACTTTAACATAGTCAGCACAGAACTAACCAATAATTAATCGTATACCTGGTAAAGCGGTGCAAAATCAGCCACTATATTGCTTTTGTACGATTTCGCTACACTCTATCAAACCTACACATTAAATCAGCCTGCAGGGTTTCATCCTTAGCAACAATCCTCACAAGTATAATGATTTTGACACATAAATATACGCTTGCAATTTTACATGAAGATTTTTTTTCAAAAATCAAATACTCTGTCCACATGTCAAAAATAAGAGTCCTGCCAGAACAGCTTGCCAACCGAATTGCTGCCGGAGAAGTTGTCGAACGCCCTGCATCTGTGGTAAAAGAGCTACTTGAAAACAGTATTGATGCCGGTGCCTCACGTATCGAGATCGAAATTGAAAGTGGCGGCACCAGACTAATCCGGGTGATCGATAATGGCGAAGGAATGGTTGAGGATGATGTCCTGCTCTGCCTGGAACGTCATGGAACTTCAAAGATCAAAGAGGATCACGATCTTGAAGCTATCAGTTCTCTAGGTTTCCGCGGAGAGGCCATTCCTTCCATTTCTTCTGTTTCACGAATGACCATCACCTCAAGGCAAGAAGAGACAGAACTTGGCACCACAGTAATTCTCAATTATGGCAAGTTATTCAAGATACATGAAACTGGATGTCCGCGGGGCACAATCATTGAGATTCGAAATCTTTTCGGCAATACTCCAGCCAGAAAAAAATTCCTGCGAACCAAGCGTACCGAAATTGGTCATATTGACGAGATTGTAAAAAACTATGCCCTAGCCTCCCCGGAAGTCAGTTTTCTGCTGCGCATCGATGATAGACAGACCCTACTCATGGATTCCGAACAAAATCTGGCCGAACGTCTTTTGCAAATTCTTCACTATTCCGGAGATTTTATTGCAATAGACTATTCTCTTGCTGAAAACACGCTACCGAAACTCACTGGTTTGCTTATCCCCCCTGATGCCCGGGTAACTGGTTCTGCGCGAATCAAACTTCTGGTTAACGGCAGATCTGTAAAAGATAGAATGTTTAGCCATGGAGTAGCAGAAGGATTACGCGGATTTCTGATGAAAGGCCGTAACCCTGCAGGCTTACTCCATTTACATATTAACCCGGCAGAAGTAGACGTCAATGTGCATCCCACAAAACAGGAAGTTAGATTCAGACAGAGTCGAGATATCCATCAGTTGGTGGTACAGGCTGTCCATGAAGGAATGCATCGTCACCAGCGCAGTCTGCAAAATTCGTTCTTTACTGGTAAAAAAACTACGGCTCCCCCAAAAAACAACCTGCCGCCTGGAACTGACAAGACAGCGTTCAAGCAACAACAATGCCTACATCCCGCCGAACGAACGACCACAGCAGAGCCTGCATCAATCTCTTTTCCAGAAAAACTAATGGCAAACCAAGAAATTACCAGGCCACCGATGCAGCGGGAAACAGATACAACAACACTAACCCCCCAACCGGTCTTTAAAACAGATCCACAATCGGAACATGGGTTGAAGATTATCGGACATTTTCAAAATCTCTATATTTTCTGTGCAGCGAGGGACGGTTTACTGGTAATCGATCAACATGCTGCCCACGAGCGTCTGCTTTTTGAAAAACTGAAAAAGCAGTTTTTGCAAGGAATAATCCGTCGCCAAACCCTGATGTTCCCGGAAACAGTTGAACTTTCCCTTGCTGACAGCCACAAAGTTGAGCAGTATGCGAAGGATCTCGATACAATGGGATTTTCCATTCGTGATTTTGGTGATAATTCTTTCGTGATTTCAGCCATCCCTGCACTGGGTAGTCATATTAGTCCCGGTGAATTATTCCTTGATGTCCTCGAACAGTTTGGTGGACCCCAAGGCAACACCCAAAAAGGATCTCTCTTAGAAGATATTCTTGCCTCTATGGCCTGCAAGGCCGCAGTAAAATCTGGAGATTCACTTTCTTTTCCTGAGATTGAGGCACTGCTGAACAAAATGGCCAGAGCCGATCTTTTTTCCCATTGCCCCCACGGCAGACCGGTATTCAAAAAATTCTCTGATAATGATATCAAAAACTGGTTCCACCGAACGTAAAATGATACAGAAAAATCTGCCTCCGTTACTGCTCCTTACTATTCTCTTTTTTTTTATATTATCCCTTGGAGCCTGCTCAAAGAAACCTGTTTCCCGTCTGATGGAAACCACTGCCTATTGCGGCTGTTCCAGCTGCTGCTCCTGGGAAAGAGGAAGCTGGAGTTACCTGAAACTTGATTTCTGGAACCGATATGTCAGTGCCGGCAGAGGAAAAGGACGGGATTACACCGGTCGAACAGCGAACGGTTCGTTCCCGCAGGAACCAGAAGAAGGATTTTTTTCCATAGATAGCCTGAAACGCCCCTGGATGATCCCCACCCGTCTTATTCTCTTTCCATGGTACTTCCTGGCAGAAGATGGAACCATTGCCGCAGACACAAAATATTATCCATTTGGCACCAGGATGTTTATCCCCGGCTATGGCTGGGGAGTAGTTGAGGATCGGGGTGGAGCGATTAAAGGGGCAAACAGGATTGATCTCTATTTTGATTCCCATGCTGATGCCCTGCAGTGGGGACGACGAAAGTTACATGTTACCATTGAAAAATAACAGGAACTGCACAAACACTGAAAAACTTGTCACGCACAAGTCAAAACACGTAAACAACATCTAATTGAAATGAAAAAGACCATAAAAATTATAGGTGCCGGCCTCGCCGGATGCGAAGCAGCATGGCAGGCGGCAGAACGGGGATGTTCTGTAAAACTGTATGAAATGAAACCGGAAAAATACAGTCCGGCGCACTGCTCACCCTACATGGCTGAACTGGTTTGCAGTAACTCTCTTCGTTCCAATGCCCCCACATCTGCGGTGGGGTTACTCAAAGAAGAGATGCGAAAGCTAGACTCTCTTTTAATTAACATTGCCGACGAGACAGCAGTCCCTGCCGGACAGGCACTGGCTGTTGATCGTGACAAATTCGCGGCAAAAATAACAGCGCATATGGAAGAACATCCCCTTATCGAAATTATCCATCAGGAACAGACTACGTTAGCGAAGGAGACAGAAACACCTCTTATCCTTGCCACCGGCCCGTTGACATCAGAAAAAATGGCAGACTCTTTAGCCGAACTCACCGGACGAGATCGCCTTGCTTTTTACGATGCCATTGCCCCCATTGTTACAGCAGAATCCCTGAATATGGACATTATCTATTCAAAGGATCGCTGGCAGGATGGACTGGGGGATTATTTAAACTGCCCCTTTGACAAGGAGCAATATCTGGCATTTATCAAGGCTCTGGGGGAGGCAGACACCGTCCCCTTAAAGGAATTTGAAGAAGCTAAATATTTTGAAGGCTGCCTGCCCATAGAAGTTATGCAATCCCGCGGAGAAGACACCTTACGCTATGGCCCCATGAAACCAGTGGGTCTGCGTAATCCCAGTACCGGAAGAGATCCTTACGCAGCGGTACAGCTCCGTATGGAAAACCGTGACGGCACCCTCTATAACCTGGTGGGATTCCAGACAAAGCTTACTTACCCGGAACAGAAACGAATTTTCAGAATGATCCCGGGCCTGGAAAACGTGGAATTTGAACGCTTTGGTTCCATCCACCGTAATACCTTTGTCTGTGCCCCACTGCTGCTGAATTCGGCGCTGCAATTACAAGCACATCCCAATATTTACCTTGCCGGACAACTCTCAGGAGTGGAAGGCTATGTGGAATCGACAGCCATGGGCTTGTTGGCTGGGATAAATGCAGCAAGAACACTTATGGAGAAAGAAATTATTGCGCCCCCCCCGGAAACAGCCCTGGGTGCCTTAATTAAACATCTCACAGAAACAGATCCCGACTGTTTTCAACCATCAAATGTCAATTTTGGTCTTTTCCCTGCCTGGAAGCAGAAAGTTCCCAAGAAGCTTCGTGGTGAAAAACGACGGGAATTATCGGAGGCTGCTTTTAGCACCTGGCTTAAAGCACTATAAAACGTAAATATGGGAGCACTCTCCAAACATTTACAATTCAAAGCAATAAAAGGCTATTACAACAACATTGTAACAGCCTTTCGTTTAAGGCTACCTTGGAAAATTGCTTTTTCAAGGCACCCTTAAAGCAGAGTAATACCAGAAATCGAAATTATTTCTTACGCCCCCTGTTCCCCGGGCAAGTACGTTTCAACAGTTTATTCACACTGATCCGCATACGATCGATGGAATTAGCAAGTGCACCAATCTCATCGTTGGAACTGGTATGAATGGAATCACATAGATTCTTGCCAATACTGATATCTTTGGCAGACTCTGACAAACGAATAATAGGTGCAACAACAGAACGATCGAGAAATAACCAGATACAAATAATGGCCACAAGCAGACAGCCAAGGCCAACCGTAAAAATTTTCAATGCTGACTGCTTTGCATCCTCCATGGCCTTGGCAATGGAGATATAAACAATGGACGTACCCACTGTAGACCCCATGGTCCAGTTATATCCATCCTCAACGCCATAGATATCACGCTGATCACCCGGCGCATCGGCAGGATCACCATGACAAGTCAAACAGAATTCTTTTTCAATTCTAATGGGTCTGGCAGTATAGAAATACTTCTCCCCTTTCTTTGCCATCACTCCCTGCTGCTCATTGGCCTCAGGGTTCGCCTCAAAATAAGCAATTACCTGCTTCTCATCCTTGTCTGCCTTATTGTCAGGCCAAAGTGGATCAAGTGTTGCCTGTTTAAACTTATATCCTTCAAGGGTTTCTTCAAAAATCTCGAATTCCATACGGTTAACCACAAATTTGGACATCAGTTCAGGGATAAATATATCCCGGTCTGTATTCCCTTCCATAATCAATGGATACTGGTACAGACCAAAGAATTTGCCACTGGCCTGGATAAAGTTATAGATAATTTCCCCTTTGCTTTTTGCTTCGGCAATTGCATTCTGCCGACTAAGCATATAACTGGTATAGCCAATGGCTATAGTGGCGAGCAAACTCAACACTGTGATTATCACAATAAATTTAGATCTGATACCCATTTTTTCCTCCAAATTCACTAAAATAGCCTAACATCCTCATGTAACCCAACCTCAAATACCACGGAGTATAGCATTTTTTCTACCTAAAAGAAACGATGAAAGAGGCAAAATCCTGACTATTCAACCTATTTTAAGATTTTTGACCTCAAGACCTCTACGACCTTTCTACTTGCAAAATATGCCAGCCTCTACTAGAAATAAAGGGAATAAGGGGAATCCGTAATTCAAGAATCGTTATCAACCACAAATGAAGTTTTTTTTTAGAGGGATATCATGATAAAGCGTTATACAATGATTAGTCTAATCAGCGTCGTATTGTCTGCTCAACTCCTTTCAGGAACAGCTTTTGGCGGTCAAAGCACACCATCACAGCAAGAGCTGAGAAATGAAATTGAAATGCTCAAAAATATAGTCATGGATCTGAACAGTCGTCTAATCTCTGCCGAAGAGATGTTACAGATGTCCCTTGAGATGAAAGAGGAGCAGGATACACAGGCAGCCGCCACAGTGGATGTCATTGATGAACTTGACGAACGCGTAGGAGACGCTGAAAAACACACGGAAATGGATCGTGTAACCATGGGAGTGGAATTTGAGACCCAGTATAATTCCATCCATATGGACGCAAACAGCATGCCCGGTTCCTCTCAGATTCAGATTGGGCAAATGGCGCTGGCTGGTTCCATATTAACTGACACAGAGCTTGAGCAGTTTAAGCAGATGATGCGGCAACAGGGAGTAAGCGACGTAAAAATCAAGAATGACAGCCTCTTCACCACTCGCCTTCGCTTGGATTTAAAGGCAAAACCAAGCCGCAACCTTTCCTTCGTAGGTCGCATATCTGCTGCCAAGGTTTTTGGAGATTCAACAGGAGTTAAATGGTACAACGGCGGCCCTAATGCCGTAACCATGGATGGCAGTGTCCACACCAACGGCAGTGATTCTGCCCTGCGTGTGGAACGGGCATTTTTCACCTATTTCGGAGGTCTGGGAGATGTTGGTTATCATTTTTCCCTTGGACGACGCCCCGCTCTTGGTGGAGCACCTGCTGAGTTCAGTAAATCTACGGTTGTTGGTGGGTCGCCGATGGCACACGGTATTAACTGGCAGTTTGACGGTGCCTCTCTGGGCTTTGGCCTTGGTGAAGTAACCGGAATTCCCGGCGCAAACTTTAAACTTTGCTGGGGCGTTGGTTTTGAATCCGGTGTCGGTTCGGGCAACTCCTACTCCATGTCCTCTGTTTCAGATGTAGATGATATGCAATTTGCCGGCTGGATAGCCAATCTCTACGAAGATGACACAACCAAAATTACCAACATGTACGCTCACGCATTTAATGTAACCGACGGATTCACCGGACTCGTGGTTATGCCTTTCACCATTACCGGGTCCGACTTCGACAGTGATGGGCATTACGATCAATACCAGATGAATGCTAACACGGGTGCTTATATCAGTCGCACGGAACCCTCCGCCAATATTGGTGACATCGATATCGTTACCCTGCTTGGCCAGACGGAGTTAGGCTCAATTGGATTCTTTGTGGATCTGGCCATAAGCCACGCCAAACCTTCTGGTGTTTCTGCAAATCCCATGATGCAGTTTCTTGGAACAGACGCTTTACTGAACTCCAACGGAGAACAAAATGACCGCACCGGATATTCTGTATGGGCTGGAATAAAAACTGAACTTCCATGGCAGGCCACTGTTGGAATTGAATATAACTGGGGTTCTGAATACTGGATAGGCTTTACTGGTGGAGAAGATAATCCTGCTGGTTCCAAACTTGCCACCCGCGGAAGTGTCTACGAACTATTTTACAATCATCCCGTAGTCGGCAATAAGCTGATCCTGTCACTTGGCGTACTATATTATGACTACGAATACTCAGGAAGCGGAAACCCCATGGGTGCTCCTGTAAAGATCGAAGACCTCAACAGCCTGGATGCCTTTATGCCTGTGACCGATACCATGTGGAACTACTACATGAATCTAGTGTATCGCTGGTAGGTTACAGCTGACATTTATGTTTTCAAAAAAGGTGCTTGCCCTGTCTCTACCGGCTTTTTTTGTCTTTTTCACCCCATGTCTGCCAACAGCATTTACGGAAGAACTCAGCCAGTGCGCACTCTGCCATGTGGATTCCGCTCGTATCGATGAACTCACGGAAGATATCATTATCTACGGTGATGACAAGAATGAGATTTCATTGAAGCAATCCGGGAAAGGATACATCGTAAAACAAGCTCCATTTGATCTGTATGAGAAAATACTGGTGGATGAATCTTTCTTTAGTTCTCCCCACGGGCAAATCCCCTGTAACATGTGCCATCTGGGCAAACCTGACAGCAACGACCCGGAAACAGCTCACGAAGGAATGCTTAGAGACCCCAGTTTTAACAGTGATACCACATGCGGTCAATGTCACGATGAGATCACCAGTAATACTGTGGCTTCCCTGCATATGAACCCGGCTCCTCTCTATAGTGTTTTTGAAAAACGTTGTTCAAAAGAGCAGTTTAATACTCTTACTGAAACAGCCATACTTGAACAGCAATGTCTCACCTGTCACCAGGGAAGTTGCGGTTCCTGTCACGTCAGCAGACCTGACATTGTGGGAGGGGGACTGCGAAAAGGTCACCTTTTTCAGAAACAGACGGAATTTGTGTACGGTTGTCTCCCCTGTCACACCCATCCCACCGGCACCGATTTTATTGGCAGGCAGGGTAAAGGTGATATCCACTACCGAAAATACAATATGACTTGTTCTGACTGCCATTCAGGTCAGGAAATGCACGCTTCTGCTGTTGGTGTAAAAGATAGATACCATTTTGAGAATCGTCCATCCTGTATCAGCTGTCATGACAATAATAGCAACAGTGAAATTCCCGAACACGTACTGCACGAAACTGTTTCCTGTTCGGTATGCCATGCAGCAGCTTACGAGAATTGTTATGCGTGTCATATTGGCACCGATAACGAAGGTCTCATTTACTCACAGTCCCCCCCACCTGTTAAAAATTTTAAAATCGGCCTCAATCCTGATAAAACCGGTTCGAAGTATGTCCTCGTCCGTGAAGTCGGCATCCACCGCAACACATTTTCAGACAGCATCGGAAACATGCAAAACTTTGCCGCGCTCCCGACCCACAAGAGGGCTTCTCCCCATACAATTCAACGCAGAACCTGGCAGACGGCCGACTGTAATCACTGCCACGGCAACAAGGAACTTTTCCTTACTCAGGATTCTGTCCCCTTCGACGATATTGTCGCAAATGGCCGCCTTGTCCTGAAACCATCCGATGTTCCTAAAAAGGTTCAAGCCAAACGCTCTTTTCTCCTTTCACCCATCCACCCAGATACTGCCATGCGGGTTTCAGCGAAATGGTTAAAAAAACATAAAAGAGACAAAAATCTGATTATCCTCGACACCCGGACAAAAAAAGAATATGAAGCCAGCCATATCCCGGGTGCATTCCATCTTTGCTTCTGCCTCTTTCGCACAGGGGGAGATACAACACCGCCCTATATGATGCTGGCACCTGAGTTATTGGCTAAAGTGTTTGGCGGATCGCGCTTGGGACTGACTCCTGAAAAACGGATTGTTATTTACGACGACGGGCATAGTGGCCGGGGAATAGCCTTTCTTGCCCTGAAAATGATCGGGCACAAAAAGATCTCTTTTCTTGACGGGACTGTTCATTCCTGGGAAAAACAGAGTTATAAACTTGCCACAGGAAAAGCTCCTGCGGCAAAGACCAGAGCGTACCCTTTAGTAAAAAGCCCTGACTACCTGATAACAAACCATGAGATTATAGAAAAAATGGGATCTGGACGTGCTATTGTGGTGGACGCAAGAAACGTAGCACAACACAATGGCGATCTTACCCGAACAGATATAGCCAGTCACGGAGGCTCCATTCCGGAATCTGTCAGTTTTCCCCTCCGCACCCTGCACAACAGTGACGGCTCACTCTACTCGGATAAACGCTTATCCTGGCTACTCTCCAGTTCCGGAATCAGTGCATCCGGCAGTAAAGAAATCCTTATTACCTGCAATACAAATATGCTGGCAGCAGAACTTTATATGATTCTAACGTATCTTGGATATGACAATGTGAAGGTTCATGATGGTTCGTGGGCAGAATGGGCAGCTGAATTTATTGAATAGGTAATTCGGCTAAACGAAAGAATTCAATCAAAGAGTATAGAACAGCAATGTCAGGCCATCATAAACAAAGGAAAGGCATTTTCTGGAAACTTATCGATGCAGACAAGTATGAAAAGATAAAGCGTCACGGACATCCAGGATACGACGCAACAAAACTCTCTTTTCAAATTTTTACAACCATTGCTTATCTCATAGTTGTATTTTTCATTATTATTGGTGTCCCTTGGCCAAACTCAGAACAAACACCCATTCCACCGGAAGACCTCTCCTATGCCATTCCAGTTTTTATCTTATTCTACATCATTCTTATTGGTGGATTATACCTGCGGGACAAACTGCGAAAATAAGAAACACATTACTCACAAGTTTTAGGTTTATCAGCATCGAGAGCATATTTCAGAAAAAACTGATGCAGATGCTGCATCTGAGAAACTGAATATTTGTAAGTATCGAAGTCAGGCATATACCTCCTTAACTTTCTGTAATCATTAGTAAAATAACGTCCCCACGCTTTCTTGGTACGATCTCCAGGCGAGACAATAGGAGCATCATTCCTCTTGTGACATGCCAGGCATTTTCTAAAAATATAGCGTCCCTTACCAGCATTCCCTGCAGCCATATCGAATTTCTTACCACTTCCTATTTTTTGAACAGAGGAGGAACGTGTTGATTTTCTATTTTTATACGTATATTTTTTACTTTTCCCGCTGGTTCCTGCAATGGCAGCCGAAGACTCTTTGGCAGCAGTGTCCACAAGATAGCGGTGAATATTTTCCAGTTGCCTGTCATTGATCCCCACTGCGACAAAATCATGATCTATTTCTCTTAGTTTCTTGTAATCATTAACAAAGAATTCTTCCCATTTGTCAGCACTGCGCTCGCGGGGATCAAGAGAAGTCAAACCTTTTTCTCTATGGCAGGATCTGCATGTTTGTATGGCATACTTTCCCCACAGTCCATTTCCATTGGCAAGATCAAAAGCATGACTGCTATCTGCAACAATAAGCAACAAAAAGCCAGCAAACAGAAATGGAATACACTTTTTCATGGATAACTCCTGTGAAACTCATCTAATTATTTTAAAGGGTACCTGAACACACGCCTGACACGATGTGTCACACATTTACCAAGGATATACTGCAACAAAAATAAAAATATCAAATAAAAATGATACCACACCATTTTTTACTGAGGCGGCTGTTCAACAAATTCCCAGAAGGGATACGCCACTTGATACTGAGCAACCAGTCCCGGACTATGTTCGCGACTGGCCACAAGCCACAATTTGTTTTTCCGTGTTTGTTCTGCAACAGTAGTGAAAGTATCCCAGTCAGAATTCAACACCATAGCGTTATCAGCACTGTACTCAATGTCACCAGAACCTTTAAAAACTCCGAGATGCGGTGTCTCTTTGTAACTCCCTCCATCTCCCCTTAACAGTTCTGAAACAACAAGAAACGAAACATGTAACTCATCTCTTATGGACTCTATCTGTCTGAGCCAGGCATCAATTCCGGTTCGTCGTTTTGAGAAATTTTTAAAGGGTAACTTATGAAGGCTGTCAATAACAACAACGGTGTAATTTGATTTTGTTTCATGGCGAATAAAATCAATATGGCGACGCATTATTTCAGGGCTTACCTGCCGGTCACTAATTACCCTGAAATAAGTAAACATTTGCTGAAGCTGCCTGGATGCATCCTGGTAACGAATCCGCTCTTCCGTCTGCAGGGAATAGGAATTGTGAATGGTATCACTGGACAACTGACTCAAGCGACAAAGTGTCCGCTGATAGATTTTCTGTCTACCGTTTTCAAAGTCATAATAGAGCACCGGAATTCCAGCAAGAGCCATTTGCGTCGCCACCTGAATCACAAAGGTAGACTTTCCTGCCTTTGGGGCACCGCCAATTATAGTAATTCCATGAATACCACCCAGTGCCTTATCCAACAACGGGAAACCGGATTGTAGAGCCGCATAGGATTCCCCGCTTTCCATGGAGAGCTGTTCCTGAAACAGGTCATATTCTCTGGCGGGACTGACAAAAGGAGAAAATGGCCGTGACGTGTTAATAAGAGAACTCACTGCCGCACGGAAGTTACTCCCTTTATCTTTTGCAAGCTGCCACAGGGAGTATTCTCCAGGGAGTCCCACAGGCCATTTGAAGGGACGTACTTTGTAACCAATGCGGGAGGCAAGTGTACGCAAGGTGATACCCGACTCAATAGAATTATCAGTTACCAGAAAAAGCGTGCGGATAAATGAAAACAGCTCTGGATCTAGAGTTCCAAGAGTTTGGGTATCAGGAACGGCCACCGCCGGGAAACCAAGTTGTTTCAAAGCAAGGAGCGAATTCTCTCCTTGACAGAGAAACAAGGTGCCATTTTCGCAGCAGCGAATATCCTGAACATTAAAGAGACGATATTTTTCCTGAAAAAATGTTTCATTGCCATGCCAGAAAAAATCTTCTTCCCGACCCGGAAAGACACAACGGGCAGCATAACAGTTGCCATCTCTTTGGAAATAGGGATAGACAAGATAGCGGCCATTAAAGCCAATATGCATCTCTGCCAGCACTTCCACTCCCACGCCTCCTTCCTGAAACCATGCCCGCATACCGTCGGTCATGCTGGCCACATGGCTGTTTATTTCCTGATTCAGAGTAAGTGGTGGATAGTAAGTGCTTAGAGTGAAGGGTTCACGGTCAGGATCGTAACCCGGCACTGATGCGGGATCAAGCCTTAAGAGATGCGCAAACCAGAGTGGAAAACCTCCGGCTACACAACGATTCATACAACGAAAATAACCACAAAAAAAGCTGTCCCTACTAGTGACAACGAAAAAACTGTCAGTGCCGTCGAGCCCTTTTTCCCGGCAAAATGGACAGTTGGCTGTAAGATGTTTTCCCAGGTTTTTCATCCCGGAAAGATTCTGCCTGTAAATATCTATCATTGAGAAAAACTCAACTGTCATCAGACAGCCCGATTACCCGGTCTGTTGTAAGTTTATCATCAAAACGGATATGAACTGAGCGACCCAGTGCCAAAGAATTCAGATTTTGTACAGCAACCACTACCCCCTGAATACTCACCGCCTCTTCCTGACCTTCACTTTCCACGAATGCCATCACACGACGACCGAGGAGTAAACGGGCATCCTTTCTTCTTGTGATTCTAGCAATGCAGGACAATCCGCCCTCGGAGATGTCGTTTGCCTCCCCGTGAATTGAGGACTCGCTAAACCTTTCTGCCAGATCAAGAAGTTCAAGGGAGACATCTCCTGGTATCAAATATCGTTTATCAATGCGACGATCCACACCCGAGGCTTGAAAAAATTCTGCTATGTAGTCATGCTGCAAACAATAATCCAGTAGTTTCGGTTCAATAGAAAGATAGGTCTCTTTCCATTCTTCCAGTTTTTCCGTGGCAAGGGTGGCAATCGCCACATTGCTCATTGCCGTACCGCTAATAGTCCAGAACGAATCACTAAAAAATGAACTCCCGCCAAAGATTTCACCCGGACCAAGAATTTTAACCAGCACTTCTCGTCCATTTTCAAAATAGTATAACTTCACCCGACCACTATTCACAAAAAAGAGGCGAGACTGCTTATCTCCCTGTTGCACTATGGTGGATTCAACTTCATGGTTCTCATGTACAAGCGCATGATAAAACTCGTTAAATTCTTCTGTTTCAAAAAGGTCATATAGTTCAGACCAGATTGCGATATGCTCTTTGTCGATAGCCTCACTTCTGGCATCTTCAATATACTCTGCAGCCTTGATAATCTGGGCAAGGGCCATTGAATCAATTTCCATAAGACGTTCCCGCAAGATCCCTGCATCAGTGAATTTTTTTCGTCGTGCTGTTTTATGGATAAGTTCCAGAAGCATTTCTATTGCTTCTTCTTTCCTCCCTTTTTTTAAAAGCGAATACACCTCTACTTCTTCAGGATAGTGAGTGATCGGGGTGCAGGTTACAGCTTCTTCTATGCGTTTGAGTTGCACCTTTGTCATCATTTTTGGTTTTTTCAGCTTTCTTATCCTGTTTTCCTTCTCCCTAATCCGGTAAATTGCATCTTCTGCAGCCTGCACAACCGACTCACCAAACTGTTTCACAGGGTCATGGACAAGAGACTGTAACACATTCAGCGCCCTAACAGTACCGCTGGCTCCCAGGGCATGGCAAATTTCAAGGGGGATACTCTTCGTTACAGAACCTTGATAAGATTTACAATCTTCAAGAAGCTCTACAAGTGGAGTTACAATAGAAGCGTCGGCCACTCTGCTTAAGGCTTTCACTATCGGGCTTTTCATTTTAATTGCTACCAGGGGTAAAATCTTCAACAGATATCTGGCAGTGAATTTTTTTCCTGTACGAACAATGCACTGTAATACTTCCTGCTGCACCCGTAAATCTTCATGGCCGCCATATTCCAGGATTAATGCCGTATCTTTTTCTTCTGCAAGTTCCGTTAAAAGACGAATAATATTCCTTTTTCCATACCATGGCATTGGATCTGACAAACGTTGAAGCAAAACTGGAACCAGCTCAGTTCCAGCCTCGCTGAGAAGCTTTAGCAATCGAATACGATCAGACCTTTTTTCTGAGAGAATAAGCTTTTCAAGTAAAAAAGAGGCCGCTACCGGTCCCTGCATAATTATTCGAAAGCATAAACTTTCTTCCACAGGCTTGACAAAACATCTGTCCAAATATGCCTGGAGAACAAATTTTTTTACATTTTTATCCTGTATCCGTCCCACCATTTGACGAATAGAACTATCTTTTTCTAAACTTCCCGAACGAATGGCATAGAACAAATCGAGAATACGTTCTGCCAGGTCGTTATTTCCCACCTCCCAGGCATGGATCATCATTGCCTGCATGCTTGTAAGATATGATTCCAGTTTTTTATCGGCCTGTTCTGCTTCACATATCCAGGCCAGGGAAACCGGAGTTAATTTCTGCAGCCAGTCCCAGCGTTGTAATTCTGCCAGTTTTGCTGTAACACCACCAATTCCGGCAATAAGACAGGAGCGAAGAACCCCTTTTTCAGTTTGTAAACCATTCACCACATTCTGCAGGATGATTGCTGCCACAGACTCTTTATTATTTGCTAATAACTTTTCAATGGTTACCGGAAAACTCAGATAAACCTCACGATTTTGCAAACTTTGCAGGTTCCCGTCTGCCAGTGCCATAATCCCAACCTGCACCCGCTGTTTCTTTCTTCCTTTTTCCGTATTGGCCAACGCTCCCTGTATTGATCCAGCAGCAATAAACTGCTTCCCGCGGGGCGTCTGCAGAAACCTGGTATACCCGTTAACCAAAATGCGCTGTTGGGATGTTGCTGCGGATGGATCATTTGCGGCATTTTTCTGCCTTGTATTCATCCGGCCAAAAACCCTGACCAGGGTTTTAGTCGCAATATTTCTCGCTAGAGACGTATAAATATATCTCCCCAGGTTCGATGAAAAATCCTGACACAGCAGTATTAGAACCGAGTCTTCACCAAGCACAGGAAGAAGAAGAGCCACAACCTTATCTGCGATTTCTGCTTCTGTTTCCTGATCCGCCTCTTGAATAATGTCTGCAACCCGTCCAAGCAACAGCGGAAAGAGAGGAGTTACCACAACCACATGACTTTTTCGACAAATCTGTAAAAGAGAGTAAATGGCTGTTGCCGTAATTCGCGCACCATCGTCAGGCACCTGAAACTTTTTCAGCAATAGTTTTTTGAGCTTTGTCCCTTTTTTTCTGCCAAAAAGAAAATGGAGATGCTCAGGACGAACAAGATCAACGGCTAAAAACTTGAGGGTATCATTGGCTTTTTGTTTCTGTGCCAGTTCTTCTTCACTATCTCCAGAAGCCACATATTTTTCCGGAAAAATTTCCGAAACGCCAAGGTTTTCGACATACCGTCTACTCCCACCAGCTTTTTGTATCTGTTCTGGAGTAGCACCAAAAACAGTAAGAATCTTCCTGAATATTTGACGATCAACCCCTTTACACAGAATAAATTCTGCAAAACCCATCTTTGCGAGTTGTTCGTTAAAGGTGAGCAACGACAAACGTTCATGGGTCGGTTTACCTACTGTGACACCAGACAGTTGATAGTGTCCATCCAGACAACTGAAACGTAACATATCATGTTTCCGCAGATATGCCTTTACACCCCTGTAAGCATTTTCAATGGATTTTGTAACCTGAGCCGGCTCTTCGGGGTACAAACGAAGTGCTATTGAGGCTGCGTTGATAAGCTTCAGGGTTTCCAGGCCTTCCTGTTGACTATAGTCATCTGCCATAAGCATCCGATGGGTTAATTAGTAGAAGTACTCTCACCTTTAGCTACACCTAATACAAGAAAAAGTCAAGAAGACGCCTGTTATTATGCGAAGTTAAGAGTATATATTACAACAAGTTCTCATTTCGAAGAAGATGACAGGAGCTCATTACGACTGAGCATTTCAAGACATTCCACCAGCGGTAAACCCACAACATTGCTATACGAGCCATGAACTTCTCGAACCAGAAAGGCTCCCTTTCCCTGAATACCATAACTACCCGCCTTGTCCATGGGTTCTCCGGTCTGCACATAGGCAGCTGCCTCCATTCTTGAAAAATTCCAGAAAAGGACACGGGTAACAACAGAAACCACATCACAGACATTCCGCTGAAGATGACAAAGGCAGACAGCTGTTCTCACCTGGTGTTCTTTGCCTGAGAGGGTCATAAGCATGGAAAGTGCTTCTTTGCTGCTTTCCGGTTTTTCAAAAGTTACCTCATCCAGACAAACAACAGTATCTGCCGCCAGTATCCACCTGTCTCTTTCTTTTGCGACATAAGCTGCTTTTTCTCTGGCCAGTCGTTGAATATACGAATCAACCGGCTCTGCCTCCCGCCGTTTTTCAGGAATGTCAGGAACAATAACAGTGAAAGGTAAACCAAGATCTTTAAAATACAATTGCCTCCTTGGAGATGCGGATGCAAGAACAATTTTTTCTGTTAAAGAGAACAATCTTCAGACCTCGTTAAAAAGATTATTAAATTCTTGAACACTAAGAGCCTGTAAAAAAACAAGCCAAGTCAAAAACCATTTCAGGATCACAACATAATTACGTTTGCAGTGCTTGATGGTATAATAATCCACCGCCTTTAACAATGAGGAAAATGGTTAAAAATAATATGCCTTCCAATAGTTCAATCATTTAGGTATCTTTATAAGATAGTAGTGGCTGACAACAACCCAACATTAAGTACAACATTCTCTTGCAAAAAGAGATTTTTTCATAAAAGTAATTTCAACACAAATACCTATGACAAACAAAGCAGAGTTTATCACAAAAGCATTCAAGGCTGGTGAAGCCCTTTTTGAACAGGGAGGAAACGGTGATTACACCTTTATTATCATCAGTAGTTCCGTTGAGGTTCTGCCGGAAGTCAACGGAGAATACAAATATATTACCCATATTGTCAGTGGGGACATTCTGGGTGAACTGGCTACGCTGACAGATAAACCTCGTTATGCCAGTGGTGTTGCCAAAGAAATCACAATGGTAATTATACTTCGCAATCGAACTCTTGGTCTGACACTTTTGAACAATGATGTGGCCAGCTTAAAACCTCTCACCGGCCAACTGATTCTCCACTTTAAAGAGGCAGAGCAGCAGGCAGATTACTACCGTAATAAATCAAAAAAACTGACTCTTGAGATTACCCGACTGAAAGAAAGATTTCTTCAGTACAAAATTCCTACAGAAAATTAGTACTCGCAAATCCTAATGCGAATCCTCAGTGTATCAGACTATGTGGAACCAAAGCTTCTGCAACAGAAAACTGCAATACTCCCCAAGGCGCCCGAATTAATTCTTGCCTGTGGTGATCTTCCCCCGGAATACCTGACTGATTTAAAAGCATTCTATGAGGTTCCTCTCTACTATATCAGGGGAAACCATGATATTCGTTACAGCAATTCGCTGCCCGTGGGCTGTACCGACATTCACCGAAAACTGGTTCGTGAACAGGATCTATGGGTTCTTGGCCTGTCGGGTTCGAGATGGTACAACGGAGGACCAAATCAGTACACAGAACCAGAAATGAAAAAAAACATTCGCAGTCTCTGGTTTCAGCTGTTACAAGGAGAAAGACCGGATATCATCATCAGCCATGCACCACCAAGATTCATCCACGATTGTGAAGATCCGTGTCATAAAGGATTTAGCAGTTTTAGAACACTTATCAGGAAACAGAAACCGTCCTGGTTTATCCATGGACATATCCATACAGAATTCAACACTCCTGCAGAACGTATAAGCAGCTTCGACCAAACAAAGGTGGTTAACAGTTATGGCTTTTTTTTCTTTGAAACAGAACTGGTGGAAAAATCGACAAGAGGAACAGCATCCTGAACATTTTGATCAGATACGCCAAACCGAGAAAGCCGTTGAAACTGTGAAACGTGGCATTGCCACCATTGCTCTAAATAAAATCAAAGGCTCAGTGGGAAGATACAGGGATTTTGACAAACAGTTCCGTCTTAAAGGTGTGGACACTAATCAACGATACAAATCCCTCCGAGCTGCCATGCAGGAAGGAAAGCCCACCCCTCCCATATCCCTGTATCAGGTAAAAGACAGCTACTATATTGTCGATGGTCACCACCGGGTCACCGTAGCAAGAGAACTTGGACAATCGACTATCCAGGCAAAAATACTGGAACTTCTCCCCTCAGACAAAACAGCAGAGAATCGTCTCTACCTTGAAAAAATAGACTTCCGTGACAAGGTGAGAATTCCGCACATTGTGGATTTTACAGAACCTGGTCAAAGCGAATACCTACTTGAACAGATTGATGAACACAAACAATTTCTGGAGACAGAACAACAGCAGGAGATCAGCCTCGAAGATGCAGCTATGGACTGGTATCGCTCCATTTATCTGCCCCTGAAAACACTCATCCAGAATAGCGGTCTTCTTCGCTCCTTTCCCGAAAGAACTATGGATGACCTGTATCTTTATATTTCTACCCACCAGTGGCAACGGGAGTCCAAAAGAAAATACGGTATAGGTATAGATAAATTAATTCCTCGCGACATGGAGGAATTTCGGAGAAAAATGGAACAGAAAACAGTGGCTGAATACCCGGAAATGAAACGGGACATCACCATTTTTATCCTCATTAATGTGGATGGCACTCAGGAACAGCGCCTTCTGGACAAACTTTTTGCCCTGCCCGAAGTAGTGGAACTCCATTCTGTCCACGGCTCCATCGATCTGGTGGTTAAAGCTGTCCTTACTCGTGACCTGCTGGCATCAGATGCCGAGGTGATCTCCCAGTTTACCCATTCATCATTGCGATGTATGAAAGGAATTCTTGCAACCCAAACACTCATTCCTGGGCTTTCACTTGTAAAACCTCAATGAGAAACAGTTGTGCTTTGTTAAAAAATTGTAACACGTTCGACACCAGAATTACCCCACCCACCTACTGGCTGGCAACCTACCTCATCACACCGTTACGCTTATCCAATGGACACCAATTCCATCTCAAAGGTAAGATCTTTTCCGGCAAGTGGCGGGTTCGCATCCAACACGATAAAATCATCTGTTATATCGAGCACCTCAACCATCATCACTTCACCTGATGCACCACCAACCTGCATTTTCTGGCCAATCTCCGGTTCCATATCGTCGGGAACCTGATTTATGGGAATCTGCATAACCATCTCAGCGTTGTGGGGGCCATAGGCCTTTTCCAGTGGAATGATAACCGTTTTTTTCTCTCCCACCTCCATGCCGGTAAGCGCCTCATCAAAACCTGGGATTACCATACCGCTTCCCAGTTTAACACTGAGAGGTTTTTTCCCCACTGAAGAGTCGAATACCTTTCCGTCTTCCAGGGTTCCAGTGTAATGAACTTTTATGTTATCGCCTTTTTTACTCTGTTCCATACTTGTAGCCTCTTGTATAAAAAGTAGATTGATAATGTAATTTATTTTAAACGGAAACAAATTAGCATATCTCCATGTAAAATGATAGAAGCAATAATCATCACTTGCATTCAAAAAACCATCCAACTTGAGCCTTTAAAACTCTTATGTTCCATGCGGCAGTAATCATTTTTATATAAATACGCCCAGGACGCAAATCAAAAGCTATAATTCGGTCGATGTCAAGCAAGATGTCGCTTTTTTAGGCGGCTT
>Ga0256826_1000800_pt1 | contig 19567 bp, 16 predicted proteins | sample CV79metaG_FD_185975 | JGI IMG/M metagenome (GOLD analysis project Ga0256826, IMG submission 185975) | Hydrothermal vent microbial communities from East Pacific Rise, Pacific Ocean - CV79 | ecosystem: Environmental > Aquatic > Marine > Hydrothermal vents | place: Pacific Ocean: East Pacific Rise...
TTTAGAAATAAAAATCTCAAAAAAGAGATAATTAAATTCACTCTTGAAAATTATTACAGGGTTTCTTGACCGTATTTTACGGTTTTAACCTGCAAATGTTTATTTAGTGCAGGTTTTAGTGACTCTTAGGCACTGGTAAGCCTTACTGAGATAAACATCTATATTTCATATTAGCATTATAGCAATATTAGAAATAATAAAATTAAAGATCATCAATGAAAGTTACACAAGCAAAGCTAGTTATTTAGATAATGATTATCTAACATTAGTTTTTATCTCAAGATTAAAAATAACTTTCTCTAAACTCTTTATAATTAGATATAAAAAAATTAGTTCTTAAAGGTTTAATTGTTGTTTCTATTAAAAGAGAATGCAATTATTGTTGCAGATGTTCATTATGATATTGAATATAGAAAAGATGATTTTGAGAATTTGATTTCAAAGTTAGAAAAAAATCCCCCACCTCAACTTATTCTTTTAGGAGATATTTTTGATTTACTTTTCGGAAATGTCAAATATACAAAGATAAGAAATTCTCAAATGATTCAAAGAATAGATGATTTACATAATAGAGTTGAAATTATCTATTTTGAGGGAAATCATGATTTTAATCTAAAAAGTATATTTAAAAATATAAAAATTATTCCAATTTATCAACAACCATTCTTGATGAAGTGGCAAAATTATGATATTTTATTTTCGCATGGGGATTATTCGATTAAAGGTTTTTTCTATTTTTATAGAAGATTTATCGGAAATAGTTATGTTTTAAAAACTCTAAATTTGATAGATATTTTAGTTCAAAATAGGTTGATTAAATATCTTGAAAAAAATCAAAGAAAAAAAAGAAAATGTTATAAAATAGAAAGATTTAAAGATATAATAGAACTTAAATTAAAAAATATACAGAGTAATTTTTTTATAGATGGTCATTATCATCAAGGAAAAAGGTTTAATATCAACAATATTAATTATATTAACACATTTTCTTTTGCTTGTAATCAAACCTATTTTATAGTAAAATCGAAAGATAATAGTATTTTTTTTAAAAGTATAAGTCTCAAGGATTTCTAATGAATGAAAAAGATGGTGAAGTAAAACTTGCTTCAAATGAGATAGAACTTGTAGATTTCCGCATTATGAAAGATGTTGGTGGAGATGTCTATGAGGGTATCTATGGAATTAATGTTGCAAAAGTTAGAGAAATTATAAGGCTTCCAAAGCTTACAGAACTTCCAGGAGTTCCTGATTTTATTGAGGGAATTTTCGATCTTAGAGGAGTTGTTATTCCAGTTGTAAATTTATCAACTTGGATGGGTGTAAATACAAATAAAGTTTTCGATAAAAAAGTTAGAATTATTATCGCTGAATTTAATAATATTCTTATAGGCTTTATTGTTCATGAAGCTAAAAGAATTAGACGAATTAGTTGGAAAGATATTGAACCCGCATCATTTGCTACAGCAGTAGATAGTGTTGGAATGGAAAAAAATAAAATTACAGGTGTAACAAGAATTGAGGGAAATGCTGTTCTTTTAATTCTAGATTTAGAGAGTATTGTTCAAGAACTTGGTCTAGTTCAACCTCCAACCGAAGTTGATAAATTAACTGATGGTCAAGAATTTTCAGGAATCTCTATTCTTGTAGATGATAGTAGCACAGCAAGACGAGCAATGAAAACTGCTTTAGAACATATGGGATTCTCTGTTCTTGATGCAATTGATGGTCAAGATGCTTTTGAAAAAATGGAGGCTAAATATGAAAATATGGGTGCTGAAACATTTAAAAGAGAAGTTAAGTTAATAATTTCAGATATTGAGATGCCTAGAATGGACGGATTCCATTTTGCATCAAAAGTAAAAAAAGATGACAGATTCAAATATCTTCCAATCCTTTTCAACTCATCAATTAGTGGTGATTTTAGTGAAGAGAGAGGTAAAGAAGCTGGTGGCGAAGGTTACCTTGTTAAATTTGAACCTAAAAAGTTTTACGAAGAAGTTTCAAGAGTTTTAAATAAATAGAAAAACATTAAAAAGAGAGGTGTTGAAATATGGATGAGTTTCAAGAGATTCTACAAGATTTTTTAGTAGAAGCATTTGAATTAATTGAACAACTTGATCAAGATTTAGTTGAACTTGAAAATAACCCTGATGACTTAGATCTTCTAAATAGAATATTTAGAGTTGCACATACAATTAAAGGTTCTAGCTCTTTTCTAAACTTTGATATTCTTACAGAACTAACTCACCACATGGAAGATGTTCTAAACAAAGCTAGAAAAGAGGAGTTAAAAGTTACTCCTGAAGTTATGGATGTTGTTCTACCATCTATCGATATGATGAAAGCACTTCTACAACTTATTAGAGATACAGGAACTGACAAAGGCGATATTGTAATTGAACAGATTGTTAAAGAGTTAGATGTTATCTCAAAAGGTGATGCTGAACCAACACCCTCAGAAAAGGCAGAAACCCCTGTTGAAAAGAGTGCTGGATCTGAGAAGAATTCTAATGATGCAGAGAAACAAGGTGATTACAAAGATCCTTTAGCTGATGAACCTGAACTTGATTATGCAAGTATGAGTGATGATGAGGTAGAAGCTGAAATTAACCGTCTTATTATGAAAAAACAGACAGTTATAAACACCAAAAAGAAAGAAGAGAAAACTAAAGAATCAACTGAAAATGAAGATTCTGATCATATTGAAATAAATATGTCAGCAACTGAAGAAGTGTCAAAAGAGGAGAAAAAAACTCCTGCTCCCGTAGCAAAAAAAGCTTCGGATAATAAAAAAGCTCCTGCAGTTAAAAGTCCTCCACCTGTTGAACAGACAATTAGAGTTGATGTAAAACGACTTGATCACCTTATGAACCTCATCGGAGAATTAGTTTTAGGTAAAAATAGACTAATGAAAATCAATGATGATGTTGAAGAGAGATATGAGGGTGAGGAATTCTTAGAGGAATTAAATCAAGTTGTGGCAATGGTTTCACTTGTTACTACTGATTTACAGATTGCAGTTATGAAAACAAGAATGTTGCCAATTGGAAAAGTGTTTCAAAAATTTCCTAGAATGATTCGAGATTTAACTAGAGAATTATCTAAGAAAATTGATCTTCAAATTGAGGGTGAAGAAACTGAACTTGATAAATCTATTGTAGAAGTTATCGGTGATCCACTTGTGCATATTATTAGAAACTCTTGTGATCATGGAATTGAGATGCCAGCAGATAGAACTGCTAAAGGCAAACCAGAAATGGGAACTATCAATCTTAAAGCTTATAACGAGGGAAATCATATTGTAGTTCAAATTACAGATGATGGAAAAGGACTTGATCCTGCAGGTCTAAAAGCTCACTCAATTAAAAAAGGTATTCTTAGCGAACAGGAAGCTAATTCAATGAGTGACAAAGAAGCTTTTGCACTTATTTTCAAACCTGGATTCTCAACTGCTGCACAAGTTACAAATGTTTCAGGTCGTGGAGTTGGAATGGATGTTGTAAAAACAAACCTTGAAAAGCTTAACGGTATTATTGATATTGAAAGTGATTTAGGTCAATTTACGACTATTAAATTGAAAATTCCTTTAACTTTAGCAATTATTCAAGCTCTTCTTATTGGGGTTCAAGAGGAATATTATGCTATTCCACTTGCATCAGTTCTTGAAACAGTAAGAATAACTTCTGATGAAATATATACAGTTGAAAATAGACAAGTTTTAAGACTTCGTGATGAGGTTCTATCTTTAGTTCATATTGCTGATATATTTGATGTTGAAAGAGTTTTTGAAAATCATGATCATACTTATGTTGTTGTATTAGGATTAGCAGAAGCAAAAATTGGTGTAATTGTCGATTCTTTAGTTGGTCAAGAAGAAATTGTTATCAAAAATCTTGGTGAATATCTTAAAGGTATGGACGGAATTGCGGGAGCAACAATTAGAGGTGACGGTGGTGTGACACTTATTGTTGATGTCGCAGCTGTTATGCACATGGCAAAAGATATAAAATCTCAAGCTGTTGCAATAGAGACAGTTTCTTCAAAACCTAAAAATGGTCCTGAAGATTACACTATTATGGTTGTAGATGATAGTAAAACTGATAGAAAAATTATGAAATCAGCTCTTAAACCATTAGGTGTAAGTATTGTTGAAGCTTCTGATGGAGTTGATGCTCTTACAAAACTGAAAAGTGGTGAATATGATATTGATGGAATGATGGTTGATATTGAGATGCCTAGAATGGACGGCTATCAATTAGCGACTGAAATCAGAAAATATAATAAATATAAAGGTCTTCCTCTAATGGCTGTTACATCTCGAAATAGCAAAAGTGATAGAATGAGAGGTGTTGAGGCTGGAATGAGTGAATATGTTACGAAACCTTACTCTGCTGATTATATAGGTAATGTTGTTAGAAGAAATTTGGGATTGGAGTAGATTATGAGTGCAAAATTACAGGAAGTTGTAAATAAACAGAAAGATCAAAAAAATGATACAGGAAATGATGAGAATCAGGTTCTACAATTAGTTGGTTTTGTTGTTGGAGAAGAGGAATTTGCGATTCCCATTCTTACGATTCAAGAGATTATTAAACCGATTGAACATACAAGAGTTCCTAGAACTCCATCACATGTTTTGGGTGTTTTTAATCTTAGAGGAAGTGTAATTCCTTTAATTGATTTGAGAATGAAGTTTGGAGTTCCTGCTATCAAAACTGATGATATGAGATATATCGTACTTAGAGATGGTGAAGAGATTGCTGGTTTTGTTATCGATAGGTTAAATCAAGCTATTAGAATTGATAGAAATAAGATTGATCCTGCACCTGAAGCTACAACTCAAGAAAAAAGTTTAATTGAGGGAGTCGGAAAACAAGATGATAAAATCATCACAATTTTACGAGTCTCTAAACTTTTAGAGAGAGATTTTTAATAGATCTCAAACCTCAATTAGTTATCGGGGGCTAAACCCGATAGCTCTTTTTCAAATTAACTAATATTTTTTATTAATTCAATATCTGTTTCATTAAGTATTACAATTTTTTTCTCAATTAATTGAGTTAAAGTTTTTTTGAAACTTTTTTTGCTGACCCCAAAAATATCATTAATCTTTTCTGAATTACTTTTGTAAGTTATATCAATTTTGCCACCACTATTTTTTAAAATATCTAAAATTTTTGTTGTGCTAAGTTGAGATGCTTTCTTTCCAACAGGTTGCAAAGAGAGATCAATTTTTCTATCATTTCGAATATATTTAACATAACCTACAATTTTTTGCCCAATCTCTAAAGGTTGGAAAATTTCATTATGGAATATCATTCCCTCAAATTTAAACTCATCATCTTCAGCGATTAAAACTTTAAAACCAAGTTGAGTTTCTTGAAATACCATAAGATTGACTCTCATATTTCTTTTAAGAGATGTTAAATCTTTAGATAAAAGATCGACAAATTTTTCAGTACCATAAAGTCTGTCACTTTCAATATCTTCAATGATTTTTACGACTTTTATATCACCAACTCTAAACATAGATTTTTGATATTTTTTAGGAATTAAAAGATCTTTTGCAAGACCCCAATCCATAAAAGCTCCATATTCCATATTATCAACTACTTTTAAAGCTACAAAATCTCCGACAACTCCTGCTGGAGTTAAAGTGGTTGCTACAATTCTATCTTCACTATCTGAATAGACAAAAACTTCAATCTCTTTTCCGACCGCCATATCAGATGTTACATAGATATTTGGTAGAAGAACCACCTCATCATCTCCTGAAATTAGATATATACCAGGTTCAGTTAATCTATCAATTTCTAAAATATTCATTTGACCAAGTTTTATATGATTATCCATATCTCTCCTATTTTAATTATCACTTTGAGAAGCTTCTAAAATTTTATAAATTTTATCCTCTATTTTAGTAATTACTCTAAATTCAACTCTTCTTGAAAGTTTAGCATTTTCAATATTATCAATTTTAATAGGTTTTGCAAAAGATACACCATTTGCTCGAAAAAGTTTAATTAACCAATGAAGTCTAACTTGAACATTATCAATATTGATACAGTAGTTTAAAACTTGAAAGGCTCTATTTTGAGATAATTTTGCATTTTGAATATATCTTTCATTTAAGTTTTTAGCTGTTTCCCAACTTGATGAGGTATGTCCCTCAATTCTAATTTCATCAATATCAGATATAAATCTATCATCAGTCAATATCTTTATATATCTAGGAAAAAAATCATCAAGAATAGTTTTGAATTCATCTTTAATATTGCTTTTACCAGTTTCGAAAAGCATCTCTGGAGATTTAAATCTAAATGTATTATTATCTAGGATTTCAGCATTCCATCTATCCAAATCATCTTTAAACTCTTTTTTCAAAGCTAAATTTAAAGCTATTTTTCCCTGATTATAAGCAACTGCAATGTTTTTAATTTTCTCTTTCTCCTCTTCAACTTCTATCATATAGCCAATTGAGATAAAAAGAAAAACAAGCATCAACCCCGACATCATATCGGAGATTGAAACCCACTGATTAGAATCGTGTTTCATCAACATTATCCTTATATTTATATATAACATCTTCATAATCTTTTTGAAACTTTGAGGAGATCGAAGTTAAAGCTTTATTCAATTCATCAAGTGAAATTCGAAGAGCTTCAGGAATCTCTTGACCCATAATTTTGAAATTCTTAGTTATAACATTAATTTCATATCTTTGTCTTTCAAGAGAATCGTAAGCATATTGAAAATGTGTTTTAATAGATTCCATACTATTTTCAAATGTAGTAGATATATATTTATCATTCTGATTAACTAAATTAACAATCGATTTACTCATATCGCTAAAACTATCTTTTTGTAATCGATTTCCAGTTGCAACAGTTGTAGAAAGCTCTTTAAAAGATTCTGAAAACTCTATAAATTGTGAATCCATATCTTTTAGCATTCCAGCTGTTTTAGGAATAATATCGGAAAATATCTGGAGGTTCTCTTTTAGACCATCTGTTTGAGATTTATATGTTTGAATAATTTCTTCTAGATTATCATAAACTTTTATAATATTTTCATTTGAATTTGAGATCGCAACTATACTTTTTTCAGCTTTTTCAATTGATGAGGTTGATATTTCAAATCTATTTTCCATATCTTCAACATGCTTTTTGTAATTATCTTGCCATTCAACTAATTTAAATACAGCTTGATTTAATTTATCAAAATTACCACCAAATTGCTCTTTTAAATTTGAATTAAAATTCTTAATAACATCTTGAAGAGCATCAATAATTTCTTGAGTTGCACCTTTTGATAACTCTTTAGTAGCTTGTTCCATAGAATTATTTAACTTATTGAAATTATTAGTTAAAAGTTCTGACATTGCAAAATTGGTTCGAGTGTGTTGATTTTTAATTTCGATTAGAGTTTTTAAGATTGCTTCACTCTCTTTACTATTTCCATCTCCTCCGCCACCAATATTAGAACCAATATTTTTCATAATATTTTCGATAGTTGCAATCAATTTTGTGTTATCTAACCTAGGTAGAAACTCTAAATTATCTAGCTTATTATTTATCTCAATCATTATCTCCTCTTCAGATTTATTATCATCTGAAATTTGATCTCTAATTTTTTGATAGATAGTTAGAAAAATAGCACTTCCCATTCCTAAAATAGATGTAGCAAATGCTGTTTTTAACCCCTCTAAAATATGATAAACACTATTTTTCATACTGCTTGGATCAAAATTTTGTAGCCCTATAAATATTCCAACAAAAGTTCCTAAAACTCCTATACTAACAATCTGTGCTTTGAGATCTTTCTTTAACACAACATCAGCCACAACCAGTAAAATTATAAGAACTGTAAATACAATATTTGGTGGAGTAATTGAAAAGAGAGTTGCTATTAGACTCGAACCTGTTTCCATAATAAATAACCTTAGATTTCTATTTTTTATATCTGAAATTTTATCTAATCTCTTTGATAAATATGAGATAATTTAACAAAATTGAAAGTGAAATAGATAATTTGAAAATAGGTTTTATTGGAGATATTGTAGGACGACCTGCTAGGTTTATGATTCAGAAAGAGTTAAAAAAGATTCGAAAGAGATTTTCACTAGATTTTGTAATTGCAAATTATGAAAATGCGAGTCATGGTTTTGGAGTTACAGAAAAAAATACAAAAGAGTTAGTAAATTATGGAGTTGATTTTATGACAGGAGGAAATCATAGTTGGGATAAAAAAGATATTATTCCTGTCTTTGACTCTCTACCTTTAATCCGCCCTTTAAATTTTCCAACCTCATCAGCTGGAGTTGGCTATAAAATTGTTCAAATTAAAAATAAGAAAGTTGCCATAATAAATCTTATGGGAAATTTTGGAATGCCGATGAGTGACAACCCTTTTACAAAAATAGTTGAAAGTTTAAAAACTATTCAAGCTGATCATATTTTTATAGATTTTCATGCTGAAACAACTGCTGAAAAGAGAACTTTATTGATGATGTTAGCTGATAAAGTTGATATTATTTATGGCACTCATACTCATGTTGCAACTGATGATTATCAGCTTTTTAAAAATAGGTGTTTTTATATTACAGATATTGGTTTAACAGGTTGTTATGATAATGTGATAGGAATGGATTCAGAAAGTTCAATTACAAGAGTTTTAACTGGAGTTTCATCTCATAATAAAGTTCCAGAACCAAAAGATTGTCAAAAGATTCTTCAGATGGTTATAGCTGATTTTGAGACAAAAAAAGGTTTTACATATAAAGTTTTTGAAAATGGTGAGAGTGTTATTCGTGAAGCATTTTATCTTTAGCTTATCTATAATAATTTTATCAGGATGTGAAATTGCTCATGTCGATGGTAATTCAGGTTCAATGACTTGTAATATTTTTGATGAAAATAGAGATGAAATTATCTTATGTCCGCAACTTGAAAATGTAAAACTACCGATTGGAAATATTAGAAAAAATAGGGTTTTAACAATTTGGTTTCTTTCAACTGAAAATAGAATAGCCACAGAATTTAAACAATCAAGTTCCCAGCGATCAATTTTAACAGTATCTCCTCTAGTTGTAACTGAAAATAATCTCTCATATATTTCAGTCACTCCAAAAATTGTCGGAACAACTATTTTAATGATTGGAGATATAAATCTGACTTTAACTGTTGTCAATCAAATAATCTAATTAAAGATCTAATTATAAAGTTAATTTAGGAAAATTTGATAATATTTCTAAAAACAGAGGTTAATATTTTGAAATATGGTGAAAAAGAGATTGCAGAATTTAATGTTGAGAAAGATTTAGAGATTTGGAAAAGCAATAGAGATAATCGATATAAGATAAAAATTGAGCTTCCAGAGTTTTCAGCACTCTGTCCAAGAAGTGGTTATCCAGATTATGCCACTTTTAGATTGGAGTATATTCCAAATAAGTGGGTGGTAGAACTTAAGGCTTTAAAACTTTATATCAACACTTTTAGAAATAGATATATCTCTCATGAAGATAGTGCAAATGAAGTTTATTCAATTTTGGTAAAAAAGTTAAAACCTCAATATCTAAAATTGGTAGCTGATTTTACACCTCGTGGAAATGTTCATACTGTAATTGAGATAGATACAGATTTACAAATCAAAAAAGGAAAATAGTTATGTCTAAACATGCTCAACTCTATATTGGAAGTAGATTAGTTCCAAAAGAGAATCGAGACAATATTTTATCTCCATATTCTGGAGAAATTATTTCAACTTTTCCAATATGTTCAATTGAAGATGCTGAAAGAGTTTTAGAAGTTGCCGAAAAAGCAAAAGTTTCAGCTCGAAAAACTACAATTTCTCAAAGATGTAATTGGCTTTTAGATGTTGTGGAAAAGTTGAAAAATAATCGAGAGGATATTGCACAAACGATTACTCATGAAGTTGGAAAACCGATCGCTTTTGCAAGAGTTGAAGTTGATCGCTGTATTGAAACAGTTCAACTTTCAGCAGAAACTATGAGAACTTTTGGCGGTGAAACTATAAATACAGATGCGATGGATAGTGGAAAAAAAACAACCTCATTTTTTAAACGAGTTCCAGCAGGAGTTGTTGTTGCGATAACTCCATTTAATTTTCCTCTAAATTTGGTTGCTCATAAAATTGCCCCAGCTTTAGTTTCAGGAAATTGTGTAGTTTTGAAACCAACTCCTGAAGCTCCTTTAACATCTTACAAATTTGCAAAGATGTTTATCAATTCAAAATATGCGATAAAAGATGCTCTCTCAATTATTTATGGCGATGCTGAAATTGGTTCAGCTTTAGTAAAAAGTGATATTCCGCGAGTTATCAGTTTTACAGGAAGTGTGCCAGTTGGAAATATAATTACAAAGATGGCGGGAATTAAAAAAGTCTCTTTAGAGTTGGGTGGAAATGCTGGAACATATATTGATAGTTCAGCAGATATAGAGTATTCAGCAAAGAGATGTGTTATTGGAGCTTTTACAAATTCTGGTCAAGTTTGTATCTCACTTCAAAGAATCTATGTAGATAGAAAGATATATAGAGAGTTTTCAGAGGCTATAACAGAAGAGACTAAAAACCTCATCGTTGGAAATCCGTATAACGAACAAACTTTTATGGGTCCTTTGATAAATGAGGAAGCGGTTAATAGAGCAAAGAGTTGGCTAGAAAGTGCAATTTCAGAGGGAGCTAAGCCTTTAACTAAAATTGAAAGCGATGGTAAAATTCTGAAACCTGTTGTGATGGGTGATGTTACAGATGATATGGCAATTATATGTGAAGAGGTTTTTGCTCCAATTGTAAGTTTGATAGCTGTTGATAGTTTTGATGAAGCGATTAAAAAGATAAATAGTTCGCCTTACGGTTTGCAGTTTTCAATATTTACAGATAGTTTGAATAATATGAAAAAAGCAATTGAAGATCTTGATTCTGGTGGAGTTGTGATAAATGATATTCCAACTTTAAGATTTGATATTCAACCTTATGGTGGTGTAAAACTTTCAGGAGTTGGTCGAGAGGGTCCGAGATTTGCAATTGAGGAATTTACAGAGATCAAATCTATTGTAATAGTTTAAAAGTTTGAAACTCTTATATATTATATAGGAGTTTCTGCTAAAAATAGGAGAAAAAAGAAAGATGGTTAAATTAATAGAAAAAGTGAAAAGTGGAGATGAATTGAGTCTTGAAGATGGAGTTAATCTTTATAAGTTAGATATTTTTACTTTAGGTGAATTAGCTGATAATATCAGAAAAAGGTTACACGGAAAGAAAACATACTTTAATATAAATAGACATATTAATCCGACAAATATCTGTAAAGATGTTTGTAAATTTTGTGCATATAGTGCAAATAGAAAAAATCCTAATCCATACACAATGACTCATGAACAGATTTTAGATATTGTAAAAAAATCATCTAAAAATGGAGCGAAAGAGGTTCATATTGTTTCAGCTCATAATGATGAGGTCGGTTTAGATTGGTATTTAGGTATTTTCAAAAAAATCAAAGAGCAGTTTCCAAAACTGCATATTAAAGCTTTAACTGCTGCGGAAGTCAATTTTTTAGCTGAAGAGAACAATCTAACTTTTGAAAATATTATAGATTCAATGATTGAAAGTGGAGTAGATTCTATGCCAGGTGGTGGAGCTGAAATCTTTGATGAAAAAGTTAGAGACTATATCTGTAAAGGGAAAGTTTCCTCAAAAGATTGGTTAGAAATTCATAGAATTTGGCATAAAAAAGGTAAAAAATCTAATGCTACAATGCTATTTGGTCATGTCGAAACTAGAGAAGATAGAGTTGATCATATTATTAGAATTAGAGATTTACAAAAAGAGGAGGGCGGATTTAATGCTTTTATCCCTTTAGTTTATCAAACTGAAAATAATTATTTAAATGTGAAAAAATCTATAACAGGTCAAGAGATTCTAAAAACAATGGCAATTAGCAGAATTATGCTTGAAAATGTTCCAAACATTAAAGCTTATTGGGTAACTTCAACAATTAATTTAGCATTAGTTTCTCAAGAATTTGGTGCAAATGATCTTGATGGTACAATTGAACGAGAATCTATAAATTCATCGGCTGGAGCAGATAGTTATCACGGTTTAGAACTTGAAAAATTTATTGAACAAATTAAAAGTAGTGGTTTTCAAGCTATTGAAAGAGATTCTCTTTACAATGAAATTAAAGAGTATTAAATATATATTTTAATTTTCACAATATTTCAATGAGAAATTGATTATCTAGTAAAATTCAATAAAAACCAAAAAGTTATTATTGAATTTTATCAAATAAACTAAATTCATTAATTTATATCAAGTTTAATATAGCTTATATTTGATATAATTTAAAAAAATAAATGGATTTGATATATATAAATGAGCAAGAAAAAAATATTAGCAATAGTTACAGCTTTAGGAATTTTTATTGGTGCAACTGTTATCTATTTAACAGATATAAATAAGAGAAAAAGTGTAAATATAGAGTTTGAATCTGATATTAAGAATTTAGAAACCCATTTAGAGATTCTCCTTTACAATCAAAAAAGATATTCATATATATTCTATCGTGAAACTTTGGAATTACCTCAATTTATTAAAACTTTTAGAGATTTTCAAAATTCTAATGAAGAGAGAAAAAACATTTTAAGAGTTGAACTATTTAGAATTTTAGAGACTCAATATAGTTTAATGAAAAAAGAGGGTATTTTACTTTTTCAATTAATTTCACCTGATGGAAAGTCTATTTTAAGAATGCATAAACCTGATAAATTTGGCGATAAAATTGAATATATTCCTGAACATATTGAACAAAAAGATAAACCGATTCGGATTTTTTCCCAAGGTCGAACCTCTCATGGATTTAGAAATATATATCCAATTTTTGATAAAGGAATATATTTAGGTTCAATTGAACTCTCATTTTCAAGTGAAAGTTTTCAAGATTATCTTATGGATATTACAAAACTTCATACCCATTTTTTGATTGAGAAAAAGATATTTGATGGGGCTAGATTTAAAATATCTGATCTAATTATGAATTATAATATTAGTGATGAAAATAGTGATTATCTTTTAAGTATCTCTAGCAATCATGAAAATCATATTCTCAATAATAGATCTGAAACTTTAAAAGATCTAAATTTAGAGATTACAGAAAAAATGGAAAAAGGTGAAAAATTTTCAGTTTGTGCTATGGAATCTTTAAGAGATATTTACACAATCTCATTTTTACCAATTAAAAGTTTGATCAAAACTGAAAATCAAGCTTGGTTTGTTTCATATAAAAAAAGTGATTCAATTTATAGAACTATCAAAGCATCAATAATTACATTGATTATTGTTATGATAATTTTATCTGTTGTTTTATATCTGATATATAAAAAGATAATTTCTCAACAACTTGTTAAAAAAGAGCATAACCTTTTAAACGATATTTTAAATTCAACAAATAGTGTAATGTTTATTACAAACTTTCAAGATGTAGCATTTTCAAATCAGAAATTTAAACATCTGTTTCATATAAATAATACTCAAGAATTTAGTGAAAAAATAGCTTTAAATATGATAAATATATTTTCAAAAATTGATGGTTATCTCCATATTGGACTTGTAAAAGAGAATCAACATTTTAACGATCTAGTTCTTAAATCTTCTGATGAAAATAGAATTGTTTCAATTTTTGGTCAAGCTTTTCATATAAATATAACTGAAACAACTTACAATCAAAGTTGTGATAATAATCAGCCATATTGGTTAGTAACTTTAAGTGATATAACAAAAATGAAAGAGAGAGAGATTGAAGTTTTAAAAAAAGCATATTTTGATTCTTTAACAGAAGTTTTCAATCGACATAAATTTAATGAAATTGCGATTCAAGAGTTAGCTAGAGATTATCGATATAAAATAAATCTAAGTATTGCAATAATTGATATAGATCATTTTAAAAATTTTAATGATACTTATGGACATCAAGTTGGCGATGAGGTCTTAATTATGTTGGCACAATATATAAATAGTTCGATTAGAGATACGGATACTTTTGCAAGATGGGGCGGTGAAGAATTTGTAATTCTATTTCCTGAAACAGAAAGAGAATTTGCTAAAAATGTGTGTGATAAACTTCGAAAAGGTGTTGAGAATTTAAATCACAGCATAGCTGGAAATATAACAGCTAGTTTTGGAGTGACTCAATATGTTGAAAATGATACTCTTGCAACGATGTTAGAAAGATGTGACAATGCTCTTTACGAAGCTAAAAAAAGCGGAAGAAATAAGGTTTGTGTAGGATAAAATGAAAAAAATTATAGATGTAGCAATTGTAGGTGTTAGTGGATATACAGGACTTGAACTTGTAAAAATATTGATTCAACACCCAAATTTTAATGTAAATTATGTAGCAACAAGTAGCGGAGATGAAAAAATTTCTCAACTTCATCAATCTTTAAAAGATATATTTGAGATAGATGTTCAAAAAGTTGATATTGAAGAGATAGCAAAAAAATCTCAACTTGTATTTTTAGCACTTCCACATAAAACGGCTATGGAGTTTGTTAAAGATTTAATGAAATTTAAAGATCTAAAAATTGTGGATCTATCAGCTGATTACAGATTGGAAAAAGATCTATATGAAAAACATTATGTTCCTCATACAGATTCAGAAAATTTGAAAAATGCAGTTTATGGTTTGCCTGAATTATTTAAAAGTGAGATTTCAAACTCCCGCTTAATAGCAAATCCAGGTTGCTATCCAACTGCTTCAATCTTAGGAGTTTTACCTTTTTTAAAATATAAGAAAGTTGGAACTTCGATAACTATCGATGCAAAAAGTGGAGTTAGCGGAGCTGGAAAAAAATGTTCAAACTCAACTCATTTTGTGTCTATTAACGATAATATGTTTGCTTATAACCCTATGAAACATAGACATTCTCCTGAAATTGAGGAAAAATTAGGGCAGTTTGGTGATGAGGTTAAATATAAAGTCAATTTTATACCTCATCTAGTTCCCGTAACAAGAGGAATGTTAGCTTCAATCTATATTGAACTTGAAAATGAGATTGATCCAATTTCAGTTTTAAAAAGGTTTTATAAAAATAGTCCTTTTATTAGAATTAGAGAAAATCCTGTAACTATGAAAAATAGTGCAGGAACAAATTTTTGCGATATTTTTGCAAAAAGTGATGAAAAATTTCTTTATATTGAAACCTCAATTGATAATCTTTTGAGAGGGGCTAGTTCTCAAGCTGTTGTTAATGCAAATTTAATGTTTGGTTTTGAAGAGACTATTGGAATTCCTATGATCTCAACAACTCCTTAAAAATTTTATCAGATAGATTATCGGGTTAATCCCGATAATATTTCTAATCAATTTCAGATTCTAAAATTGCACCCATCTCTAAATGTTTTGTATATGGAAATTGATCAAATATTGCCATTTTTCTAATTTTGTGAGTTTTACCTAGAATATCTAAATCTCTTTTAAATGTTTCAGGATTACATGAGATATAAAGAATATTTTTAAACCTTTTAGTCAGTTCAATAGTTTTATTATCCAATCCAGATCGTGGAGGATCTACAAAAATAGTATTTAAAGAAAAACTATCTAAATCTATATCTTTTAAACGGAAAAAAACTCTTTTTTTATCAATTGCTTCTGTAAATTCTTCACTGCTAACTCTGATAAAATCTATATTTTTCACACTATTTCTGTCTCTGTTTTCAATTGCAGAGATAATTCCAAGTTTTGAACTTTCCGTAGCTAAAACTTTATTGAATTTTGTAGATAATGGAATTGTAAAGTTTCCTGAACCACAATAAAGTTCAATTAAATCATCAACTTTTTCTAGTTTATCAACATTTCCAACAATCCAATTAACCATATTTTGATTTACAGCTGGATTTGGTTGAGAAAAACTATTTTCAAGATGTCTAAATTGATACTCTTTTCCTTCAATTTCTAATTTATCCGATATATAATCTTTACCTAAAACTCGTTTCTCTTTTCTACTTCTACCAATAATTGAGATATTAAATTGTGTTTGAATCTCTTTTGCTTCTATATCCCAATCATCAGAAACATTAGATAATTTTTTATGATAAATTAAGGTAACGACAATATCACCAACTCTATTTGATAAAAATTCGATAGAAAATAGCTTTTTTGATAATAATGCACTTTTACCAATCTCACTTAAAAGAGGAGACATCAAATTTTCAATAGGTTTAGAAACCATAGAACAATTATCAATTAGTACAATATCATTTTTTTCAACTCCCCTCATCGCATAATGTATGGATTCTCCCTTATGCCAAACTTTAAACTCAACTCTATATCTATAATTTTCTTCAGGTGATTTAAAAACTTCAAAATCTCCATTGAAAATATCATGAAAATCAGCTTTAACTCTATTCTCTTTTAGTCGAATTTGAGTCTCATATCCGCCTTGATAAAAATTACAACTTCCACATTTTCCAAAGTAATCACAATTCATAATAACCTCCAAACTTAAAATTTAAATTAGATATTAGCATAAGAGATTATATTTGATAAGATTCATTAAAAAGATATTACCTTGAAAAGAAAAATTTTTTTATGTTCGATCTCAAATATTATTAGTGGAACTTGCCTTGAAGATTGTAAATTCTGTTCTCAAAGTGTGAAATATGGAGCAGATATTGATAGATACTCTAAAAAAGATATAACTATTATAGTTGAAGAAGCAAAAAAATTAAGTGATCTTGGAGCTTTAGGATTCTGTTTAGTTACTGCAGGAAAAGGTTTAACAGATAAAACTTTAAAATATATGTTAAAGGTAACTGAACAGGTTAAAAAAGAGGTTCCAAACCTTAATTTAATAGCTTGTAACGGAACAGCGACTAAAGAGCAGTTAAAAGATTTGAAAAATGCTGGAATTGGAAGTTATAACCATAATCTTGAAACATCTGAAAATTTCTATCCCGAAATTTGTACAACTCATTTATGGAGTGAAAGATATAAAACTTGTGAAAATGTAAAAGATGTTGGTTTAGAACTTTGTACAGGTGGAATTATGGGAATGGGTGAATCTGAAAAAGATAGAGAAGATTTAATTGATTCGATTCTATCTCTTGAACCAACCTCAATTCCTCTAAATTTTTATCATCATAATTCAGCTTTACCGCTTAAAGAAAAGTCTTTAGAACCTGAATATGGGTTAAAAATTATTTCCGATCTTCGTAAGAAATTTGGTGAAAAAAGAATTATGGTTGCAGGAGGTCGGGAAAGTTTTTTCAAAAATTATCAAGATAAAATTTTTGAAGCTGGAGCTAACTCAATTGTGATTGGAAACTATTTAACTACAAAAGGTCAAGAGACTAATAAGGATTTTCAGATGTTAAATAGATTGAATTTAGAGATAGCTACAAATTGCTAAAAACTATCAATCTCTTTGTCGGGCTTTGACCCGATCTTCAATCTCTCTTCTCTTATTTAGTTCCGATTTACCTATAAAACCATATAATTGCTTTAGAATAAATTAAGAGAGAAAAAATGCCAAAAAGAGAAGATATAAAAACTATTCTGCTTATCGGTTCAGGTCCAATTGTAATTGGACAAGCTTCCGAATTCGACTATTCAGGAACTCAAGCCGTAAAAACATTAAAAGATTTAGGTTATCGAGTTGTTCTAATAAATTCAAATCCTGCGACAATTATGACCGATCCAGAATTTGCTGATAGAACATATATTGAACCTATCGATGAACATGTAATAGCAGATATTATAAAGAAAGAGAAAGTTGATGCGGTTCTCCCAACGATGGGCGGACAAACCGCTTTGAATGTTGCTATGAGTATGTATGAAAAAGGTATGCTTGACGATGTTGAGTTTTTAGGTGCTAAACCTGAAGCTATCAAAAAAGGTGAAGATAGAAAACTTTTCAAAGATGCTATGTTAAAAATTGGAATGGATCTTCCAAAATCAGCTTATGCTTACAATCTTGATGATGCGATGGAAATTACAAAAGAGATAAATTTTCCGATGATTATTCGAGCCTCTTTCACTTTAGCGGGTGGCGGTTCAGGAGTTGCTTACAATATTGATGAATATAAAGAGATTGTTCAAAAAGGGATCGATGCTTCTCCAATTAATGAGATTCTAGTTGAAGAATCGCTTTTAGGTTGGAAAGAGTACGAAATGGAAGTTATCCGAGACCGTGAAGATAACTGCATTATCGTCTGTTCAATTGAGAATTTTGATCCGATGGGAGTTCATACTGGGGATTCAATCACAGTTGCTCCAGCTTTAACTTTGACAGATAAAGAGTATCAAAATATGAGAAATGCCTCATTTGCCGTTCTTCGTGAAATTGGAGTTGATACGGGTGGGAGTAATGTTCAATTTTCGATAAATCCCGCAGATGGTCGAATGACAATTATTGAGATGAATCCAAGAGTTTCAAGAAGTTCAGCTTTAGCATCGAAAGCGACAGGTTATCCAATTGCAAAAGTTGCTACACTTTTAGCAGTCGGTTTTACACTTGATGAAATAACAAATGATATTACGGGAACTCCTGCATCTTTTGAACCTGTTATAGATTATGTTGTTACAAAAATCCCTCGATTCACTTTTGAGAAATTTCCTGAAGCTACAACAACTTTAGGAACTGCTATGAAATCGGTTGGTGAAGTTATGGCGATTGGTCGAACTTTCAAAGAGTCGATTCAGAAAGCTCTATATTCACTTGAAACTGGTTTAAGCGGTTTTGATAATGTTGTAGGAAGTGATGAAGATATTATCCACGATTTGAGAAGACCAAATGATGAAAGAATTTTGTATGTTGCGGAAGCTTTCAGACGAGGTTTATCTGTTGATGAGGTTTTTGAAATTTCAAAAATCGATCCTTGGTTTCTATATCATATTGAGGAGATTGTAGAGTTTGAAAATAAAATTGATTTTACAATAGTTGAAAACGAGAAAACTTTAAGAGAAGCAAAATCGATGGGCTTTTCAGACAAAAGAATAGCAACTCTTTCAAGTTTTTCAGAAACTGAAATTAGAAATAGTCGAAAAAAATTGGGAATTGAACATCAATATAATGAGGTGGATACCTGTTCGGCAGAGTTTGAAGCTTTAACTCCTTACCTCTATTCAACAATCGAAAAAAACCAGTTACAACCTCATCAAGAAGTTCCAAAAGAGAAAAAGAGGGTTCTAATTTTAGGTGGTGGTCCAAACAGAATTGGGCAGGGAATTGAATTTGATTACTGCTGTGTTCATTCAAGTTTTGCTCTAAAAGATATGAATATTGAATCGGTAATGTATAACTGTAATCCTGAAACAGTTTCAACAGATTACGATACAAGCGATAAACTATATTTTGAACCTATCGATTTTGAACATGTTGCATCTGTAATTGACCGTGAAAAACCTGATGGAATCATTGTCCATTTTGGCGGACAAACTCCTCTAAAACTTGCAAATGCTTTAACTGAATATGGGGCAAATATTGCTGGGACTTCAGCTGAAGTTATCGATATGGCAGAAGATAGAGAAAAATTTTCTCAATTTTTAGAA
>Ga0256826_1000801_pt1 | contig 19551 bp, 15 predicted proteins | sample CV79metaG_FD_185975 | JGI IMG/M metagenome (GOLD analysis project Ga0256826, IMG submission 185975) | Hydrothermal vent microbial communities from East Pacific Rise, Pacific Ocean - CV79 | ecosystem: Environmental > Aquatic > Marine > Hydrothermal vents | place: Pacific Ocean: East Pacific Rise...
TTTGCATAAAGTGCAATTAGAGAAATTACAAGTGTATAAATAACTTGAGCTTCAATCATCGCAAGAGCAATAAACATTGTAGTCATTAGTTTTCCACCAAGACCTGGATTTCTAGCTGTTCCAGCAATAGTTGCCGCAGCAGTTGAACCCATACCAACAGCACCACCAAGAGCAGCAAGTCCAAGACCCACACCCGCAGCTAATACTGAATAACCCTGAATTGTAGCTGTTGCCATATCGACATCACCTGCAAAAGCAGAAGCAATAAATGCTACCATTAAAAGAGCGATTTTTTTCATATTAATTCCTTTATATTTTAACAAAAGTCCGTTCGGATAGTTTCCCTACTTATCACTTTGTTTTAAGTCTGCAATTTTAGTCAAAAAAAGCTAAATCCTCGCTGAAATTAATAATATTAGTTTTTCGATATTTTGAATAGAGATATTTGCTCGTAGAATCACTCTTAAAATTGGCTTTTCAACTGTCGGCGGACGAATCGCACCAACTAAAAAACCATTATCTTTAAGTTCATTTTGTATTTCTAAAGTTTTTTGAGATGTTTCTATTGAAATTGGATAAATGAGTCCTTCTTTCAAAATTCCAACTTTCTCAAAGATTTGTTTTCTTTCCAAAATAGAGTCTTTGAAAAACTCTATATTTTGTAAAATATGCAAAATTGATTTATGAGCTAAAGCAGTATCAAATAAAGATGGGGCAGTAGAATAAATTATAGGTTTTGAACGATTTTCTAAAAATGAGATAATTTTTGCGGAGGCTAAAATGTAAGCTCCATAGCTTCCGACTGCTTTTCCAAAAGTTCCCATTTTGATATGATTTGGTTTCGGTTGAATATTAAAAAGGTCAAAAACTCCTAAAAGTGAATTTCCAACAGTTCCAAAACTATGAGCTTCATCAACTATCAAAATTGCCCCAAATCTATCTGCAATTTCAAAAATCTCTTTTTTCATCAAATCACCGCTCATAGAATAAATTCCCTCGACAGCAATAATTTTTCGTTTTGCCGATGAGGTTTGCAAAAGAGTTTCAAGTTCAGAAATAGAATTATGAGAAAAAATATTGACCTGATTTTTTCTCAAAAGTTTTGTAGCGACCATTCCGCTTGAGTGGTATTCGCTATCCATAAAAACCTCATCGCCATTTCTTACGAGGGATTCAAGTAATCCAAAATTTGCCAAGAATCCACTACCCAAAATAATTGAGTTTTCAAAATTATGGATTTTAGAAAGTAGGTTTTCGAGGTTTTGGTGAATTTCACTATATCCATTTACAAGCATCGATGCTTTTGGAGAAAACTCTCCAAAATCTTTTAAATATTTAAAAGCTGTTTCAAAAAGTTCAAGATTTTCAGAAATACCTAGATAATCATTTGAAGCTAAATCTATTAGATTTTTGCTGAAAAGCTTTCGCTCCCGAAAAATCCCCTTTCTTTTTATAGCTTTTAATTCTTTGTCGTAAAACATCTAAATAAAATTTGGGGCATCATTTGCAAAAAGGATAATATCGCCATTTCGGGTATATTTTGTCAGAATATCTTCAAGTTTCGATTTATCCTCTAAAAATATTCGAGTCGGTTTTGTGCTAACAAGTTTTGCTTTGAAAAATTCTTGATTTAAAGAACCTGTGATAATTGCGACATCAAAAATATCATCAATCTCAAAAGCTATTCTCTCATTTAACTCATTTGAACTTTCAACCAACCCTGGGGTAATTACAACTTTTCGCCCTTTGAACTGTTCAGCTAATCTGAAAGCCTCAAGCATTCCATCAATATTTCCATTGTAACCATCATCTAAAATTACTTTTCCACCCGCTTGGATTTTTTCTAGTCGATGTGGAACAGGTTTCAAATTTTCTAAACTATGTTTTATATCATCAATTTTAAAACCAAAATCTAAAGCAATTTTAATAACAACTTCTAAATTTTCACTTTGAAATTTACCTAAAACTGGAGTGTAGAAATGTTCCGCAATCGCACCAATTCTTAGAGTGAAAAAAGTTCCGTCCAAAGTTGATTTCGCATTTATCGAATCATCTCCAAATTTTGTAATTTTAAAAGGGACTCCATCAGTTTTTAATCTTTCGCGATTTATCGAAGAGTGTAAAAATAGGTTTGTGATTTTATCAGAACGAACAATTTCTAATTTGGTTTTAATAATATTATCGATAGTTTTGAAATATTCAATATGCTGTTTTCCAACCCGCCCGACAATCGCAATATCGTGTTTTACAAGTTCTGAAATTTTTTCAATATCACCCATTTCTCTTGCTCCAGCTTCCACAATATAAATCTGGGTGCTAATATCTAAATTCTCATTTATATCTTGAACGATTCCCTCTAAAGTATTTACACTTTTTTGAGTTGCATAAACTCGATATTTTCTAGCAAGAGTTTGAGCTAAAAAGTTTTTGATTGAAGTTTTTCCATAGCTTCCTGTGATTGTAATAACTTTGAGATTGTGCATATTTGAAATTTTCTTTTCAGCTTGTTTATAGAAAGATAAGAAAATGAATTTTTCAACCATCAACGAACCGATGACTGTCATCAAAATTGGCATAAAAACCCCAAACTGCATACAACTCTCTTTTACACTACATAAAATATCTTGAAAAACTGTTAGAAATAGAAGAAGTCCTAAAAATCTTTTGACTCGCCAAGTTATCACAAGTTTTTTATCGAGTTTTCGATACCAAAGAAAAAGAGTCGGTAGAAAACCAAAATAGAAGAAAATCCAAAAGAAACTTTCTACAAAATGATAAACCAGAATTGGGAGAACAAAATATATAAAATGCCATTTTACTTTATGATGTTTTGTAATAACCCGCTCGATTTTGTAGTGATACCATTGTAGATTTGTGATGAGGTAGATTCCCAAAGCAAAAATAAAAATAATATGAGTTATAAAACCCTCGATTTGAGAAAAATATTCCAAATTAATCACCTCCTAAAGATGCAATTAATGCTTCCATATCATCTGCTTTAACTAAATCGCTATTTTCATCTCCAGGAATATGTTTTGCTGATGCAACTCTGTCTTCATCTTTAATTGAACTGCTAAACAGATGATTCATATAAACAGAGAGAGACCTCATCACATTTATAACTCGTTCAATTTTTTGGCGATGAATATCTTGGTATTGCATTTTATCCATAATCATCATTATCTCATCTTGATTTGTATAAATATCTTCTAGCATTTTTTCCGAGATGGTGACTAGATTTTTATTTTTCTCCAATGAATCTTTGAACATTTGCACATTTGGAAACTGTTTTGTGAGTTTTTTAAACACATTAATATTCGATTCAATTGATTCTTTTACAACTCCATTGAGATTTTCTTCAACCCCATTTAAATATTCATTAATAATATCTAAAGAATCGAACATTTCAGTAGCTTTTTCTTCAGAATCTCGAGTTACATCATCAAGCTGATCGACCATTCTATTATCATCATTTGCCATTGGAGGTAAAACTGTTTCATCTACCTCTTTACCTTTTTGAGACTCTTCAATATCAATCGAATCTAAATCTACATCGCCACCAGTTAGAGCAGCTAACTCTTCATTACTCATAAAAAAACTCCTTGTATATTCTTCTTGTATATAGTTATTGGATAATTGAATCTTTGATGAAATCAGGCTTCCAATTTTCGATATTGCCCACTTCAAATTGGAACAAGTCAATTTTCTCACCACTAGTATTTCTAATCTCTTCAACTAAATCTTTTATCTCTTGGTCTTTACCGAAATATAAAAGATATTTTTCAATACCTCTTTTTAAAATTGGAATCACTATCGATAGCTCTTCCTGATTATCTGCTACGGTATTATGTAAATCTGAAAGGTAAGCAATTTTAAATATATTTGCAATTTTTCTAAATTTAACTTTGACAGAATTAAACTCTTCAAGGGTTTTGAGAACCTTATCAATTTCACCGTAAGATGCTAATTCTTGAGCTTTGAAAACAACATCTTTCCATCGGTTATCTATCTTAATAACTTCTGGGTAATTTTTAAGATATGAATGTGTCTCAACCATTTCAAGAATTTGATTCAGGTCTGAACTGCGAAGTAGAGTTTGAAAACTGCTATGAATCTCAATCTCTTTTAAAGAGGCTTCGGCTTCATTTTTATAGTCATCAATTCCAATTAGTATTTTGGCTTTTTCTCGAGCAAATCCAAGTTTATTTTTTCGGATTGCAATTCTCATCTGAATATATGTATCATCGAGTTTATGTAAAATCTCTTGATAATCTTTGTTTGTTTCAAGAAAATTATGTGTATGAACAATCTTTAAGATTTCGTTATATTTATGTTTCTTGATAGCATTCTGAAACTGAATATAAATATTCTTTTGCTGAAACAAAGTCTTAATCGTAAATGCTTTACTACTTACACCTCTGAATTTTGACAAAATTTCTTTAGCTTCTTCTTCGCCACTTTTTTCAAAAAGTTTAGATTTTGCCCGTCTAAAATAGTCTTGCCAAATAGATTCAAGCCGTTTAAAAGCTCGAGTTTTTTCTAAAGATGGATATTTCTCAATAATATCGTAGGCTAAATAGTAGCTCTCTTTATTGATAAATTTTATCAGCAAAGAATATTGTTTAAAATCATCTAAAATAGTATCGATAATTTCTTTCTTTTCAGGAACAATCGCAAAAGGCTCAAGCATTAACTCGACTTTAATAGTATCTTTCATTTCAGTTTCAAGCATTTCTTTACTTTTAGCTAAAACTTTATGCCATACCATTTCAAGAATTTCAGCTTCTTGAGTAAATTTTAACAAGTCATTTTTCTGAATAAGGTTATATGCTTCTTGATATTTTTTTGCACGAATATATTTGCTTAAAATGATTTGGTCATTGTGAGCTGAATAGAAATATATTCCACCTGTCGTATCCGAAATTATAATATTACCAGAGTCAGGGGTTGTGACAATATTAGTAATTGGGGTTGGAATGGAAATATATGCAGGATTGATAATTTTATGCTCAATTAAGTTATATAAAATAACAGTGCCTTTAATTGTAGAAAGAAAAAGAAACTTTTCATCTTTTGATAAAGTCATTTTGGTAATAACCGAATCATTTTCAATCATAACTTTAACTTGCTTACCGTCGCTATATCTCCAAAGAATAACCTGATTTTTTTTATCTAAAGAGATGAGGTATTTATCAGATAAAAATAGAAAGCCTCGAATTGGAAGATTGTGACGAATGAGCTTTAACGGTTTCATAAGTGAAATGTCGTAAAGTTGAATTGAACCGTCATCTCCGCCAGTCACAACTATATTATTTGTGCTATTAAAAATAGCAATATTAACAGATTTGATGTGCTTTGGAAAAGTAAAGACACTATTTCCAGTTTGTATATTCCAAAGAAAAGCTCGACCTTCTCGACTTGTAGAAATAAAATATTTATTTTCACTTCCTGTGACTGTTGAGATAATTTCGCCTTGATGGAAACCATCTTCAATTTTATACAAAATCTCTTTTGTTGCAATCGAAAAAACATTTATATAACTGCTTTCAGGCATTCCATAAATTAGATATTCTCCATTTCTAGAGAATGAAATTCTTCTATTCCAAGTTGAATTATGTAATTTTGTTTTGAGACTGTTTGTAAGTTTGTAATCTTCGAGAGAATATTCTCGAAAATTGCCAACCTCATCTACGGTTAGAAGTGAATTATTATCACTTATATCCATAGCTACAATACCTTTGTTTAATTCTATTTTTTCTTTTAATGTCATATTTTTAGTTTATCCGCATTAAATTTATTTTTAATTGTTTTGATAAACCTATTCTATGATAAATACTTATTAAAATCAAATAAATATTTCATTTATTCAGATTGTTATCTTGAACAAATATGATAAAACTACTATTTAGGAACTGACTAATTTGAGTCAATCCTGAAATATTTATAACTTTATTTTTGATAAAATTCATAAAAAAAAATTTAAGGATTTGAACTTTGAACAAAAATACGATAAATTTTACAAAATGGGGCTTTATCTTTGCCACGGTAGGAAGTGCTGTCGGCTTAGGAAATATTTGGAAATTCCCATATATGGCAGGAGAATATGGAGGCGGGGCTTTTGTTTTAGTCTATCTTTTTACTATTTTCTTTGTCGGATTCTCAATTTTAATTGCTGAAATGTTCTTAGGCTATTTTGGTAAATCTGATGCCGTGACAATTTTTGAGAATATTGGCAAAAACCTTAAGTCTGAAAAACCATCTTTAAAATATATAGGTTTTATGAGTTTTAACGGTTTAATTATTATGACTTTTTATTCCGTAGTTATTGGTTGGATTCTATATTATATTTATTCATCTTTTAATGGATTGCCAAAAACCGTAGCTGAAGCTGAACTTGAATTCAAAACTTTAGTAGGTGAAAATATTCTGACTCAACTATTTTTTCACTCTTTAGCTACTTTTACAATTCTATATTTTGTAAATGCGGGAATCAAAAAAGGAATTGAAAAATTAAATAATTTTCTGATTCCAACTCTGATTATTATTTTAGTTTCACTTCTTTTATACTCCTTAACTTTAGACTCTTTTTCTGAAGCTTTTAAATTTATGTTTTATCCTGATTGGGAAAAATTCAATTCTGAAGCTTTTATCCGAGCGATTGGGCACTCATTTTTTACTCTGTCTTTAGGGGTCGGTGCAATTATCACTTATTCCGCATCAATTCCAAGCGGGGTAAGTATTACTAAATCTGCTTTTTATATTTTAGTCTTTGATACCGTTATAGCATTAATTGCTGGGCTTGTGATTTTCACTTTACTTTTTCAATTCGGCGAAGAACCCTCAAAAGGTGCGGGGCTTGTTTTCATTTCAATGCCTGTAATTTTTTCTCAAATGGGTGAAATTGGTTCAGTTATCTCAATTCTATTTCTTTCAGCTTTAGCTATGGCAGGACTCACTTCCGCAGTTTCTCTAGTTGAACCCGCAGTTTTATATTTTATTAATCGTTGGAAAGTATCAAGATTCACTGCTACAATTTATCTAGGTTTTCTCTATTGGTTAATTGGTCTATTTGCAATTCTCTCATACTCTACAACTTATGGCGAAACATTTTCTTTCTTTGGAAAACCAATTTTCGATATTTTAGAACTTGTAACCGATTCGATTCTGCTTCCAATTTCAGGTATTGCAATTGTTCTCGTAACAGGTTTTGCAATGAAAAAAATCGATTTAATCAAAATTCAAAATGAAATGGGCAGTTTTTTCAAAATATGGTATTTTTCAATTAGGTTTATAGCTCCTTTATCAATCTTATTTTTACTTTTAAATGTTTTAGGGATTATTGAATTTTGAGAAGTGCAATATATTCAGGAACTTTCGACCCAATCACAAATGGTCATATCGATATTATCAAGCGAGGATTAAAAATATTTGACAAGATAATTATTGCAGTGGCTGAATCTAAAGAAAAAAAGACAATGTTCTCTTTAGCTGAAAGGGTTGAAATGATTCAAAAAACCTCATCGCAATTTGGAAATATTGAAGTAAAACCATTCTCAAATCTACTCGTTCAATTTCTTGAAACTGAAAATATTAATTTTGTGATTCGGGGTTTGAGAAATGGAGTTGATTTTGAATATGAGAAAAATATGCACTATGCAAATAAGTCATTATTTCAAGATGTTGAAACAATTTATCTTAACTCAAATTTAGAAGATAGTTTTGTGAGTTCGTCGGTTGTGCGAACTTTGATAAATTATAAAGGTAAAATCAGTCATCTTGTACCCGATGAGGTTGTGGAGTTTTTAAAAGATGAATAGGATTCTAACAGATGCAGAGTTGAAAGGACTTTTAGAGGATTCTACAACAACTCCTTCTTCTTACGAGCCAAAAGATATTTTTATTGATGAGGTCAATCCTTATAAATATATTGAGCTAGATAGTAATACGGTCACTTTTGATAGAATCAATTTAGTTTTACATAAGAACTTGAAAATGTCCCTAATTTACGGTTCTCCAGGAACTGGTAAAAGTATGTTTTTAAGTAGATTGCATAATAATTTATCTGTGCAATCTCAATATTCAATATTAATTGCAAGTCCAATTTTAGATGATAGACAGCTCTTTGGTACAATCGGATTTGAGATTTTTAAGGATTCATCTTTAAAAGAGCTACCAAATGATTTTAATAATTTGATAATTGCATTAGAGGAAAATGAGGAATATCTGTTAAGAACTCGCCCAATTTTACTTTTAGATGAATCTCAACTATATAATAATAGCACCCTTGAAAAAATACGGATTTTAGCCGACACACAAAAAGTCAGAGTTATTTTTGCAGTTCATCAGTTAAAAGATAAAGATATTTTTACTCAAGAGCATTTCAAAAGCAGGATTTGGGAACGAATTGAATTAAGAAATGCCTCTGTAAATGAGTTGAAAGTCTATATTCAAAAAAAACTGATGGGCGGGTCAATGCTAGAGTTGGCAAATCAGTTTTCAAAGAAAATCGTTAAGATTATATTTAAAATTACAAAGGGAAATTATCGAGTTACAAACAATCTAATATATGCTTATTTAAATAATTATCCACAATTATATAAACCGCAATTTAACTCAAAACCTTTAAAAGTAAGAAAAAGAGAAATTGAAATCACCGCAATTCAGATTCAATTTATCAGAATTAAAAGTGATTTAGATGTCCAACATTTACCAACCGCAGAACAGGAATGGCAGAATTTACAAAAAAAACTGTATCTCAAACTGTTTGTTGTTTTTATCATTCCAATATCTGTATATTTAATAGTCAAAATAATGTCATATCAAAACATTGATATAATTAGCAGAAACCCGCCTATTAAAAAAATTGAATCTCAAGCAATTGAGGAAAATATTTCTTTTCAAATGCCAAAATATAATGAAATAATTGAAGTAAGTGATGAAGAGGAATTAAATATCAATGAAATTAATGCCTCTTCTGTTACCGCTGTAATTGAAGATAATATTAGTGAAAATAATGTTAGCGAAGATATAGCAGTAGATATTCCAGAGGAAAATATTACTATTATTAAGCAAAGTATTATTAAAGTAGAAAACAATCCAATTCAAGAAGTCAAAGTTGAGATATTAGAGAATATTCCTTTAAAAGATATTTCTATAAATCCAATTTTCTTTAAAGATGCTATTCAAATCTATCCTGATTTAAGTTTTTTGGATAATTTTCAGGATTATATTCCACGGAAAATTGAAGATTCATATATTCTAAGTTTGAAATCTGAATTTAAAGAGAATGCAAATATCCCACTTTTACTAAATATAATAAATTATTATAAAAGAATTAAAGACTATGAAAATGTTTATAATTTCTCATTACAACTAAATAATGCAGATTTGAATTCTACTACACCGTATTTAAACCTCATCGAAATCCTACAAATTAAGAATGAGATTCAAGATATTGAAAAAATAAAAGAGGGTTGTAAAAATTGTGAATTCTAAAATACAAATTTATAAAGTGGGCGGGGCGGTTAGAGATAAAATCTTAGGAATTGAATCAAACGACACCGATTATTTAGTAGTTGGAGCGAGTGAGAGAAAAATGTTTCAGCTGGGATTTATCAAAGTTGGTAAAAGTTTTCCTGTATATTTAGACCCCGAAACAAAAGAGGAATATGCTTTAGCTAGAATTGAGAAAAAAATTCAAATTGGCTATGCTGGTTTTGAATGTGACACTCAAGATATATCTTTAGAAGAAGATTTACGGCGAAGAGATTTGACGATAAATGCGATGGTGGAAAATGAAGATGGTGAGATTTTAGATTTTTTCAACGGAATTTCAGATTTGAAAAATGGAATTTTAAGACATATTTCTTCAGCTTTTCGAGAGGATTCTGTTCGGGTTTTGAGATTAGCTAGATTTCAGGCGATATTTCCAAATTTTATAGTTGCTCCAGAAACTCAAAAACTTGTTTTAGCAATTCGAGACAGCGGAGAACTTGATAGTTTAAAAAAGGAACGAATAAATATAGAACTCAAAAAAATGGCGGTCAAAAGTCCAAAACCATATATTTTTTTTAAATCTCTTAAAGATTTACAAGTTTTAGATACTGTTTTTCCATTTTTAGATAATTGGGAGATTCTGAAAGATTTTGAAAGACTTGAATATGTCGAAATTATGTTTTTACTCTCAATTTCAACCCCTCCAAATATTCTATTAGAAAATATACCTTTTTCAAAAGTTGAATTGAAAAAAATTGAACAACTTCTTTTTTTACATAATCTGCTGATAGATTTTACAATTAAAGATTCCATTATATTTTTTAAGATGACGGCTCGTCTTGAAAGTCTTGATGAGGTTTTGGTAACTTATAAAAATTTGTATCCTATCGATTTGGACTATCTTAGAAAAATGTTTATTAAATATAAAGAGAGTGGAAAAATGATAAATTGCCTAAATGGAAAAAGAAATAAGATGAAAATATTTCGTAGAATCAGATTTCACTTTTTATCTCAAATTTTAAAAGGTAAGAAATGAAAATAGGAATAATTGGAGCGGGAGCAAGTGGGCTTTTATCAGCAATATTACTTTCTCAAAAAGGTTTTTCAGTTGATGTTTTTGAACAAAATAGTAAAATTGGCAAAAAATTATTAGCTTCAGGAAATGGGCGATGTAATATTTCAAATCAAAATATTTCAGCAGATAATTATATAACTCAAGACAAGAAGTTCATTCAAGATATTATCTCAAAATTTGGTTTTGCCGAGTTTCAGGAATTAGCTAAAGAGCTTTCTCTGTTTTTGAAAATTCAGGCAGATGGCAAAATCTACCCTTTGTCAAACGAGGCAAAAAGTGTAGTTGCTCTTTTTGAGTCTCTTGCTTTCAAAGATGGAGTCTCAATTTTTCTTGACACTTTTATTGAAAAAGTTCAGAAATTGGAAAATGGTAAATTTGAGATTTTTGTCAATTCAAAAAAATATGAATATGATATTTTGGTAGTTGCAACAGGTTCAAATTCAGCTCCAAATCTAGGCGGAAATTTAAGCGGTTATGAAATTGCTAAATCTTTTGGGCATCAAATTTCACCACTTTATCCATCTCTTGCTCAACTCCAAATTGACAAACCAAAACATAGTTTAATTGGGGTTAAAATATATTCTGAAATTAAGACTTTTGTAAATAATAGATTGCGGAACAAAATTAAAGGAGATATTCTTTTTACAAAATATGGAGTTTCTGGGTTTGGTATTTTGGATAGTAGCCAAATCATCTCAAAATTATTATTAGAAAAGCAACAGATAGAAATTGAAATAGACTTTTTACCAACTGTACAAATTGATGAACTTGAAAAAATGATAGATTCTTCAAATCGCCTAATCTCTTTACTTCCTACAAAACTAATAAATCATATTTTAAATGAGTTAAATATTGGAGTTTTCAATCCAAAAAATATCAAGAAACTAGCTTATAAATTGAAAAATTACAGATTAAAAATTAGCGATACAAACGGATTTAAAAGTTCTGAAATTAGCGGAGGTGGAGTTGCAACACAATTTATCAACTCAAAAACAATGGAATCTCAACTGGTCAAAAACTTATATTTTACAGGTGAGATTCTAGATGTGATTGGAGAACGGGGCGGATATAATTTACATTTTGCTTGGGCTACTGCCTATTTAGTTTCGGGAAGTATTCCTAAGCTTGATAACCTATGAATTAAACCTATTTATCCAGTTCTTTTGTTGTAGTTGTAATTGCTAACAAAATAGAGTTCATCTGTTTTGACAGTTCATATCCATCTTCAAATCTTTTAAAATGAGAAAATTGTTGTTGATAAATATAATTTAAATCAGAATGTATTCTGTTAAAATATCCATTGACCGTAGTGTCAGAATCATTTTTATACCTATTAAATACATCATCTTTTGCGGGAGTTAATCGATTTCCTTTAAGACATTCATCTAAAAAATCTTTCATTAGAATTGAAGTGTCAAATCTAAAAAATTTTAAAACATAGAGAACTTGATTGATATATTTATAATAATATGGTTCGCCCCTACGACTTTCTTTCATCAATTTTTCGATTTTTGCAGATTTACCCTCTTTAGATTCTTTAATAATTTTAACTTTTGCTTGTATGATTTTGATTTGTTCAATTGCTTTATCAACCTCATCAGAATTTACAGTATCTGTCTGTTCTATAATATATTCAATATTTTCATCAGATTCGATAATTTCCACAGATTCTATTTGTTGTTTTTCCTGAATTTCATCTAAATTATCAGAATCATCATCAGAATTATTAAGATTTAATCTTATTCTAGCTTCCGTAAAGTGACTTGCTAAAGATTCTCCTTGAGCATTCTCTAAAATTTCTTTTAACTCTTTTGCATATTCAACAAGTTTTTTATCTTTTATCTCTGAAACTAAATCTAAGGACATTGCTAACTCAATTAAAAGAGTTAATTTATCCAAATCTTCAGCTAATTTCTTTGCTTTATCTTTATCTTTTATCGGTTTTTTAATCCGCCGAGCATAATCAAGTAATTTATGACCTTTTTCAATATCTTCTAGAAAATGTAGTTCAGTTTGAGTAATTTCTACATCTAAATATTTGGATAGATTTCTATCTAAAAATGTTAAAAGTAATTTAACAGAAACATTAAAAAGGTGTTGATTGACTTCTCTGTTTTCAGCTAGAGTAAAATATCCATCGTGATATTTCATATTACCAAATCTGGACATCTCCTCCAAACATTTGTCACAAAAAAGCAAATACTCTTTTCTTAATTTTTTTGTTTCATCAGAATCGGATTTATTTGGCTCATCTTCACAATGAGGGTCTAGAATATTAAATCTCAATAAGCTAAACATATTATGAGTTTTTACTTGGCTAAGACGAGGTAAAATTTTATTTAAAAGTGTTTTTGGGTCATCATTAAATAAGAATTCCAAATGTAAGAACATATTTCTTTCTCGTTTTGGAAAATAGGCATCGATATCAAATCGTTCATTTATATACTCATCTTTTAAAGCCTCACTCACTTGGTAATAAGCTTCTGCACTTGGATTTTTTGAAGAAAGAGATTCTTGTAATGCATCTAGAATCTTAATATACTCAACTTCTCGAGTATGTTGCTCCATATATCTTTCCATATAATTTTTTGGAATAACACCCTCTTCTAAAAACTTTGCCTCTAATTCTTCATTTGAATCTAAAGCACCTCGAATAAACATATAATTTTCAAGTTTTGCTCCGTAGAGATTTTTTAACTTAACCATTAATTTGCCTATCAATTCCTCAATAGTCAAATCTGAATGTTCAAATGGATTTAAAAACATACTCATTTATTTTAATCCTTTAATAATTTTCGTAATATTTAAAATTGATTGAATAATCAATAGGAAAAAACCAAATAAAATTAGTGATTTCACAATGAATCTATATTCTAATCCATTTGGGTTTGGAGAAATTTCATTTTGTAAAAAGCTTAATTCTACAAATCCATAGGAAAAGTAGATAATAAGAATTGAAAACGGAATAATAAAAAATATATGAGAAATAATATCTATATAAGATTTCCATTTTTCCGATAGTTTAGAATAAATAATATCAACCCGAACATGCCCATTATGTTTGAGAGTGAAGAAAAGAGATGAAAGCATTATCGTATCAAAAAGATGCCACTCCAATTCTTGAAGTGCGATTGACCCATTTGAAAACAGGTATCTATTTGATAAATCAAATACTATGAGAAAAACCAATAATACTAAAACTAATGATATTAACTCTGAAATGTTTTCTAAACCCTTTTCCACCTAATTATCCCTCAATATTTTTTTTGCCTGAAGATGATTCAGATGAAATTAGAAGCTGGAGTAGGTTTGCAACCTCATCTTCATTTTCTTCAATATATTTTGTAACTTGCTCAACTAAAATATCATATTTCAAACTATCTTCGCTGGTATCTTCGTGTAATCCTAAAGACATTTCAACACTTTTCTTCATTGCTGAATATTTCTCTGAAAGGTCTTCATTCATATCATCTCCAACATCGAAATCAATATTTAGAGGTGTCTCGTCCTCTTTAACTTCTTCAAGCATTCTAATTGCAAATGGTCGAATAACTTGTCGATAGAAGATAAATAACAAAATTGCAACTATGATATATTGAATTAAAGTCTCAATTGAAATGTATTTAGCTATTTTTTCAGTCCAACTATTTAGAACTATCTTTTTATTTAACAAGTCTTGAATTGATTTAAATTGGAAGTTCCTAACAGAAACCTCATCGCCTCTTTTAAAATTAATTCCAACAGCTTGAATAACTAGACTTTTAATAGATTCTAATTGAGTATCATCTAAGGGAATATATTCAAATTCATCAATTTCTTGACCATTTTCATCAAGCTTTCTTTTGTAATCGCCATCGACGACAACCGCAGTCGTTACCCTACGAATTCGGGCAAATTCTGCTTTGCTACTTGAAACTGTTTTTGAAATTTCATAATTTGTAGTTGCTTTGCTTTTTTCATATTTTTCTTTTCCAGCATCGCCTAAACCTTGAACTGCTCCGATGTTGCTAACTGCCCCAGGAACTCCGCCAATATCTTTAGGTTGAGAACCCTCTCGAATCTCATCAAGGCTTTGCTCACTTCTTACAACTGATTCAGGGTCAAAATATTCTTTATCAGTTTGCTCTTTTGAAAAATCAAATTCGACAGTCACTTTTGCAACAACTCTATCAGTTCCACCGATAAAAGGAGCAAGAACTTCAACTATCTTATTTTCAAGTTGTCGTTCATATCTACCTTTGAAAGTCATCTGAATTTTTGCCTCTTCACTCGAAGCGGTCATTTCGTCATTTTCTCCTAAAGGTTCGCCAAACATATTTACAATCGTGACATCGTCAGGTGCAAGTTTTGGAATCGATGAAGCGATAAGATATTTAATACCTTTAACCTGTTTTGGAAGTAAAATCATATTTTCTTGTAAAGTCAAAACGACAGAAGCAGTTGGTTTAACTTGCCGAGCTACAAAAAGAGATTCTTGCGGAAGAGCTATATGAACCGTTGCACTTACAATCGGTTGCAAAATCTCAATAGTTTTAGAAAGTTCGCCCTCAATCGCTCGGAGATATTTTATTTTTTGGTCAAAATCGGTTGAACCAAATTCTTGTTCGTTGAAAAGTTCAAATCCTACACGATTATCTTTTGGCAATCCTAAAGCGGACACTTGCATTCGAGCTTCAGGCAAGTCTCCGTTAGCAACTTTGATACGAGCCAGACCGCCTTGAGTTTCAGAAATTGAATATTCAATATTATTTTTTTTCAGAACTTCAACAATTTGCTGAGCTTCAGAATATGGGACAGATTCAAAAAGAGGTTTGTAAGCATAACTTTTATCCTCTGAAGTTGAAACGATAACAAGAAAAATCAGAAAGCCGACAACGGCTAATAAAGATATTGAAATTATGATTTTCTGATTCTTATCTAACTTTAAAAAGGCTTTTGAGAGTTGAGTTAGTAATTCTTTAAAGTCCATTTAATACTACTTAACTATAAAATATTTTTAAAAATTTTGAAAAATCGACTATTTTCTTCAGGTTTTCCAATTGTAATTCTGATTGCATTTATTCCGTATCCCTTTAAATCTCTAATAATTATTCCTGTTTTCAATAATTCTTCAGAAATAATTGAAGAATTATAACTATTTTCAGATAATAATATAGTTATAAAATTTGTAAAGCTTGGAATATATTTAAAACCTAATTTATCAGCGAAATCTTCAAATCTTTTCATCTCTTGAAAATTCACAGAAATGCTATTTTCTACAAAATCCATATCTTTTAAAGATTCGATAGCGGAAAGCAAAGAGAGAGTTGTAATATTGAAAGGGGGGCGGATTTTATATAAATTTTGGATAATTTCACTTTGTGCAATTCCGTAGCCGACCCGCATTCCACCTAAACCGAAAGCTTTTGAAAAAGTTCCTAAATAGATTGTATTTGGAAAATCAGAGATAAGCTGATGAGGTTGGATTTGAGTTTCAGGGTCTTTTCTTTCCGCATATTCCATATAAGCACCATCGACGACGACTAGAGTTTCAGGAGATATTTGAGCTAAGAAATTGTAGAGTTCAGATTTTTTGATAACATCGCCCGTCGGATTATTCGGGGTGCAGATAAAAATAATTTCAGGATTCTCTTTTTTGTAAATATCTAGAAATTGATTTAAATCGTGATGAGTTGAATCTGTGGTTAAAATAGTTGAATCCATCTGTTTTGCATAAATTGAATACATTGCAAAAGTAATTTTATTCATCAAAACTTTTGTTTCCGAATTTAGGACAGCTCGAGAAATAAATTCTAGGATTTGGTCACTACCCGCACCGATGATAATCTCGGTTTCTTGGACTTGAAATCTTTTAGATAATGCCGATTTCAGTTCAAACATTGAATCATCAGGATACAAAGATGCTTTATGTGAGTTGTCCGAAATAGCTTGAGACACTTTCGGGCTCATTCCAAATGGATTTTCATTACTTGCCATTTTGATAATATCTTTTTTATCAATGCCAAAATCTCTAACAACCAATTCTATCGGCTTTCCTGCTTCATATACTTTTATGCTTGAAAGATGTTTGTTAAATTTCATTATAATTCTTTCTAAAAATTTTAAAGAATTATATAGTAATTAGAATCTTGTATAATTTATTGCAATTACAAACTAAATGAACCTGAACAATATCTAAATCTTAAATTCAGAATAATTTATTGGGTCAATTTGATTAGCTATTTTAAAACCATTTAATCGCAATCGACAACTATCACAAACACCACAAGCTTTGTCACTATTTTGGTAGCAACTCCAAGTCAATTTCAAAGGAACTTCTAATTTGATAGCTTCTTTCACAATTTCAGATTTTTTCAAAGAAATCAAAGGAGTGAAAATTTGAAATTCACCTTTTTTTGTGCCAAGATTTATACTGTTTTCAAAAGATGAAATAAAATCTTGTCGGCAGTCAGGATACCCGCTACTATCTTCCTCGACAACTCCGATAGATATTCCGTCAGCATTTTCTTTTTCGGCGATTGCAGTTGCAATACTTAACATTATTCCATTTCTAAATGGAACATAACTATTTGGTATTTCAACCTCATCAACTCCAGCTTCATTAATATCTAAATTTGAATCGATTAAAGAAGTGACACCAACTCCAATATCTTTAAAGAACGGCAGTAAAATATGGTGGCGGTTAATAACATTCAAAGAATCTGAAATAGCATTAAATGCCTGAAGTTCTCGTTTTTCAGTTCTTTGCCCATATGAAAAATGGAGGGTAATAATTTGATAGCCGAGTGATTTCATTTTGTAAGCTGTTAAGGAACTATCCATTCCTCCGCTTAAAATTACGATAACTGTTTTCAAAATCTATCTATACCAGTGAGTTTTGATTTTTCTATTATTTTTTAAGATATCTACCATAACTTTCTTTGGTTTTGTATTTACAACATAAAGTTTAATAGTTTTATCTTTGTATTTCATTTCTAATATTTGAGGCGATTCTGAGACAATTTGATACTCTTTGAGAACCAATTTACGAAAAACAACAGATAAAATATGGTCTGTATCAGGAACTCGCAAATATCCTAAATCAATACCGTCAAGCATAAACTGATATAAGAATTTCTTTTGTAGAATTAGAGTTGCAAAATATGAGGCATTATTTCTACCCGCTTTTGTCACTTTTAAAGCTTTTTGTAAATCTGCAAGAGGATTTATATAATCTATTTCAGCACAAGCAACTCCAACCATTCCTAGAAAGTTTTCATCTTTATTGCCATTTTTGAATTTCCGCATTCCATCTTGACATACAATTTTAAAATCTCGATTTTGAAAAGATTTTACAAGAGAGTTTATACTTCTTGCTTCTAAGCTTAGAAACGAAAGTATTGTAATTAATATTATTTTCTGCATAATTTTGACCTTTACTAATTTATATTTATTTCTGGTTCTAAGAAGATTGTATTGTAGCGATTTTTAACTTTGATTTTTTTAGGTTCTATCTTCTTTGCTACTGGCTTAGGAATTACTTTTGGTTTTTCCACTGGTTTGGGAACAACTATTGGCTTTTCCACTGGTTTAGGAATGACTTTTGGTTTTTCCACTGATTTGGGAATGACTATTGGATTTTCCACTGGTTTGGGAACAACTATTGGCTTTTCTACTGGATTAGGAATGACTTGTTGCTTTTTTAATGTAGGAGCAACTTTAATTTTATTAGTGAGTTGCAACTCAAATAAATTCAAAACATCTGTATTATACTTTTTACAAGAGATGTCTTTATATTCAATCTTTGCAGATTGTTTGATGATAGGATTCACTTTTTCTTTAATATTAAGCTTTGTCTCTCCAAATTCTCCCAAATCCAATTTAGAATGTGTAATGATATTTGTATTTTGAATACTATCAAAATGAAATAACTGAATATTATTTTTTTGCTCTTGAGACTTATTTTTATATTTTTGTTCTTTATCCAATATTTTAATCTTACTTTCTAAAAAATCCTGATTAAATAAATAGTAGTTATTCCAATTCTCATCTGTCACTTTATCTTGAACAGCTTGTTTTAATTCAAAAATCGTAGAGTTTTTGTCTATGTTTTGAGCTTGAATTATCTTTTTTGTATTTTGAACATTCTCAACAGAATCATCTCTTTCAACTTTTTTAGAAATAGGAATTTGAGAAATGGATTTAATAGTAGAAATATACTCATTTTTAGGAGCTACATTTTCTGACAATGGTTGAATATTCGAATTTCTTATCGATTTTGTATTTTCTTCACTATGAAAAATAATTTTAGGATTTACGATAGAGTCAAAACTTATCCAATTCTCTATTTTATTCTCTTTTAGTTCAGTAGAATTCTGCTTAATTTTCTTTAAACTAATATTTTGAGTGGTTAAAGTTTTTATAGGTTCAACAGCTTGTTTTGGTTTTGTTTTAATAATTGTTTTATTTTTATCTGAAATAATTGCACTTTGTTCAGAGTTAAATAATAAAAAGTTATCCCAAGCACTAATGCTTTCATTTTCATCTTGACTTACAACTTCTAAATTATCCTCAACAATATTTGTAACTTTAAAAGTCTCAATTGTTGAATTTAAATTATGTTTCATATCTGAATTTAGAATATCATCATTCAAAAAAGAAAAACTCACCCACTTCTCGGTATCTAATTTTTTAACAGTTGAATTGTGCTCTTCAAGAGTTTCTAAATTAATTGATGGAATCTTATATGCTGTTTGTAAAGTGTGTTCTAATTTTGTTATGTTTTCTTTTTCATTATTTGTATCATTTGTATCTTTTACAGTTCCGATAGAATTCTTTATAAATTCATCATTAAATAAATAAAAATCGTCCCACTCATCTTTTTTTATTACCTGTTTAACTTTTGGCTTTGTATCTACAACAATTTCATCTAAGGCAATTTTATCAATCTTAACTTGTTTGGTAATATTATCTAGATGGCTTGCAACCTTTGGCTTTGTATC
>Ga0256826_1000802_pt1 | contig 19506 bp, 18 predicted proteins | sample CV79metaG_FD_185975 | JGI IMG/M metagenome (GOLD analysis project Ga0256826, IMG submission 185975) | Hydrothermal vent microbial communities from East Pacific Rise, Pacific Ocean - CV79 | ecosystem: Environmental > Aquatic > Marine > Hydrothermal vents | place: Pacific Ocean: East Pacific Rise...
ACTGTTTCTAATATTCAAATTTCAATGGTGCCGACACGAGGATTTGAACCCCGGGCCTGCTGATTACAAATCAGCTGCTCTAGCCAACTGAGCTATGTCGGCATCGAAATTGAGTCAGAATTATAGACACTTTTGTCTCTATTGTCAAGGCTTTTTGACCTAAAATGTGATTTTATCACCATCTTTCAAAATCTCTACATGCCAAATCCCCTTATATAGGGCAACTTCGGCTTTTATTTCTTCTTCATAAAGTGGTTTGATATGATTGATATAAAGTGTTAAGCCTTCATTTTCTAAGGGTTTTAGCCCTGCAAAAAGTAATTCAGGTGTTAAATGCTTACTTTCAATAGCTAAAGCTTTCATACGAGATGGAAAAGAGCACTCAACTACTAGCGTTTTTATCTTCTTGTTCTTTTGAACCTGAGCAACGGCTTCTTCTAAAGAATAAGTGTCATTAGTAATTAGGAGCGCTGTATCTTCTTTATGAATCACAAAACCACAACAAGGAACCGTATGATCACTTTTAAAGAGTGAAATTTTTGTTGCATCATCAAGTGTATGTATCTCATTACAACCTACTGCGACATAAGAGACTGCCATTTCATCGGACTTAACCAATTTAATTTTAGAGAAATCCGGCCAAATAACATCATTTAAAAAATGCTTTTGAATAACTTCTAAAGTTTCAGGGAGCCCCATAAGTTTTAAACTACTAGTTCGTTGGTCAAAGTAGGAGTCTAATATATAAGCAATATCTACAATATGATCAAGATGTGAATGACTTATCCAAATTGCTTCTACCTCAGCTGCTTTCTCTTTTAAAGGTCTTAGCAGATTCCCTGCATCAAGTACGTTGTGTTTATTAATATAGAAAGAAGTGGTTCCTTCATCTACCCCTTTGGTACCATAAGCACCAAGAATTGTTATCTCATTCATTTTCAAACTCATCTTTATAGAAGTCGCGTATCTCTAAAATTTTATCTAAATTTTCAAAAAGTAGATCCACTAGTTTTGGATCAAAATGTTTACCGCGTTCCTCTTTAAAGAGTTTAAAAATATGTTCATCATCCCATGCTTTTTTATAACAACGATCACTTCCTAAGGCATCGAATACATCTGCCACTGAAGTAATACGTCCAAATATATGGATCGCTTCACCTGCTATTTTATTAGGATAGCCACTTCCATCCCATTTTTCATGATGTTGTAAGGCAACAATAGCTGCTGCTTTTAATAACTTTCTATCTGAGTGTTGTAACATATCGTAACCAAGTTGCGCATGAGTATCCATAATCAAACGCTCTTCTTCATTAAAACGACCGGGCTTATTTAACACTGCATCAGGAATAGCAACCTTACCAATATCATGCATAGGGGAGGCATCTTTAAGTAGTTGGGCTTCTGTTTCGCTTAACCCATACGCTAGTGCCAGTACCTTAGAGTATTGTGCCACACGTTTGACATGGTTACCCGTCTCTTTAGAACGACTCTCCCCAATAGCACCCATAGTAAACACAACCTCTTTTTGAGTCTCATCCACCTCTTCTAATAACAGTGCATTTTCAATAGTCTCCGCAGCATAGGTAGATGCCAACATAATATGACGCAGATCATTTTGTGTAAACTCAGCATCTTTTCCCAGTTTGTTAATCACTTGAAAGGCACCAATAATATGTCCCTCACGATTAAACATAGGAATGACTAACATGGTTTTTGTTTCGTATCCTGTTCTCTCTTCAATAATGCTATTAAACCGTTCATCATGGTGAACATCATTGATAATCATACGCTTTTTGTTTTGAACTGCATCTCCCACAATACCCGAGTCCGCATCAATCTCGATAGAGTCAATACCATGGGCTACCTTTGTCCATAACTTGGTTTTATCACGTGAAAGAACCCATACACTACAACGATCAGCATAAACAATAGCACGTCCCATATCTGCTAACATACGTAAGATATTATCAGTAGAACGTTCTCCTGCGATTTGGTTAATATAAGAGAAGATGGTCTCTATTAATTCAATTGAGTTGTCAATTTTCATACCATCACTTCCCTTACTGTTTTTATCACTTTATCTAGATTCTATTATAAAGTTTATTAAATGTCTACCCAATTAACCAATTTTTAATACGCACTTTGCTATGGTTAAAGTAACATAAAACAACTTATAATGTTTTAAATAGGAATAAAAATGAAACGCTTAACAACACTTGTCCTTTTTTTGACACTCTTTTTTGGTTGTGGTGGTAATCAATCGCTCTCTGACACTACATCACAATCATCCCCAACTTTTACTGTTTCACGAGCACCCTCATTTGCACCCCAAGTTGATCTACCTATTGCTGTTAATGCACAACTTATCCTAAGTGCTTCTGTTGCTTTAAATCCAACAACGGTTAATGAAGACACGGTTACTATTATAGATGCGCAGGGGACAAGGTTCCCAGCTTTTGTCTCTTTACTAGATCAGAGTATTATTATAAAACCAAAAATTTATCTTACTCCCAATAGTAACTTTACGATTATAATCTCAACAGGTGTTAAGAGTGCCAATGGTTTAATACTCACTCGGAATATAGAAGTACCCTTTAGTTCAGATGGACCATCACCTGATATAACACCACCAACCCTTCAAGCAAGATTACCCAATGGTTTTACAAATGTTGATACCTATTCAAAAATATACTTTCAATTTAGTGAACCTATTTCACCTTTATCCCTGACCAATACTACAGTAACCGCCTACAACGCTTTTTTTGATCATAATATAACGGGAACAGCACGAGTATCTGGCTCTCTTCTTGAATTTGAACTTGATGAACCAATGCAACCTTCTGCTGATGGAGCATATGCTATCACACTACATGAAGGCAGTACAATTCAAGATTTAGCGGGTAATGCAATGCCAACAAACAGTAGTAGTATTAGTGCTTATGTACCCGTTCCTGATAGTTCACGACCACAGCTCATTGCTGCTCCTCTCAGTAACAATACTTATACTATTGGCGACACTATTAACTCTATTCATAGTGATGGAAGTACTCTTTACATAGCCCACAATAGTGGTCTAACTATTTTAGGATTCAACCTAACAACATCACTTATGACACACTTAGCGTCTATTAACAGTTCACAAGTTGGACAAGTTTATAGTATAGATATTAACGCAACAACTAATAGAGCTTATTTAGCAACGTCTAAAGGTTTTTCTATTCTTGATATCACAAATAAGGAACAACCAAAAATCATCGCTAGCTTTATAACAACACGTCCTGTCTATGGAATAGATATTAATAATAATGATGCTTTTTTAGCAAACTCACTTTTAGGAATTACCATTGTAGATATTAACAATGAAACATCCCCTCAACTACTTTCAAATTTTCCTACCACAGGAGTAGCCTTTGATTTAAAAGTATCAGGTAGCAATATTATTTGTGCTGAATATGACCAAGGAGCTAAAGTCTATGACATTCAAGGAACTCTAAACTCTACCCTACCTGTTTTAGGACATACTAAACATATTGATACGTACAGTTCAAACTTTATATTTGCTTCGGGTCTTCAAGGCATTCAATATTGGGATTTAATTTCTACACCAATTTTAGAGATCCAGCTTGCTAGCTATGTGAGTACCTTAGTGCAAGGAAATGGAAACATTGCTTATGCCAATGTTCTTGGTATTGGTATTGCCAGTATTAACCTTATTGATGGGACAGTACCCAACTACTTTACGTTAAACTTTGAAGCAACAACATTAACGTATATTGCAGATACAACAAGTACTAATGAATATCTAATTATCGCTGATAGAAATAATAAACTCTACTCATTCAAGGTACAATAAATGAAAACTACTATTATCTTACTTCTAATTTTCAACATCACCCTATATGCGAACTGTACGCAAAACAAAGGCCCCATAGAAGCAGGCGAATGTTTTGAAAAGCAAAACAACCTCAATCGCGCCCAAGCATCCTACGAACAAGCCATTCTTGAAGATGATACTAATACTCAAGCACGTATCAAACTCGCCCAACTCTATCAAAAGATGCAGATGCCAACACAAGCAAGTGCTGTTTTGGTAGATGTTAATGAAAACCAGCTCACACCAGCACAACGCAGCTCATTAGGAGCCCTCATTTCTCATGAAGAGGACTCTTTGACCTCATTCAAAGCACGTGTTAAACTTGGCGGTGGATATGATTCTAATATTAACATTGCTTCAGATGATGCCTTATCCAATACCACTTCCGAACCATTAGCCACTCTTTTCTCACGTCTCAGCGCTGATCTTAGTTATGTTCATGACTTACAAGAACAAGGGTCATGGTTTTTACGTTCTGACTTAAACTTCTACTATCAAAACAATGAAGCAGCACATTACTATGATGCACTCTATGCTCGGCTATATGTAGGTGCTGGCTATCAAGGTAATGGGTTTAGTCTCTATATGCCACTATTTTATGACCAACTTCATTATCTAGATAGAGATCTATTACAAGAGTATGGTTTACGTCCTGATGCTAATATCCAACTCCAAGAGAACCTCATCGTAAATATTAATGCTATGTACAGCATGCGTCGTTATATTCAAGCCAGTGATGCCCTTCGTGATGATGATCTATTAAGTCTAGGCGCAGGGCTTTTCTATTTTCAAGATCAAAACATTTGGTATCTTAAAACACGTTATGAAATGTATAGTGCACAAAAAGAGAGTACCCTTCTTTTTATAGATAAAACAATGCTATATGCCATCGTTGGTGGTATCTACACCATACAAGATATAGCGGACCTTCATCTTAATTATCAATACCGTTATGGTGACTTTAAAGAGGTCAATGCAATAAAACGCGATGATGGTAATCATGATTTAATGGCATCTCTAGAAAAAGACTTTTTAAAGCAATGGCGAATGAGTGCCACCTATCACTACATTAACAACACATCAAACTATGTTGACTTTCAATATAATAAACATGAACTTATGCTCTCTCTTGCATATAACTACTAGGATTTTAGATGAAGACAATACTTATTTTTATATCACTACTCTCTGCACTACTAGCAAATATAGGGTCGGTAACATCCATACAAGGAAGTGCTAACTTACAACACCAAAGCAAGATACTTGAAGTCACTAAGGGACTCACTGTTGAAGAGAAAGATACCCTTATCACACAGACACGCTCTAAGGTACAAGTGATTTTAAATGATGACACAGTTATTACCATTGGACCAAAGTCTAAGTATACCTTTGAAACCTATCAGGATGGGGATAACTCAAGTGTCTCTATGCACCTCCATCGTGGTTTTTTTAAAGCCGTTACCGGAAAGATTGGAAAGTTAGCACCTGAACGTTTTAAAATCAAAACAAAAGCCGCTACTATTGGAATTCGTGGTACACAGTTTATGGCTTTTGTAGGGGAAAATGAGGAGAAAATCGGTTGTATTCAGGGTAAAATAACCGTTGCTACTGCCGAGGAAATATTTGATATTAATGCCGGAGAAATGATTATTTACAGTGATGGAAAATGGACCATACAAAAGATGGATATGAACGCTTTTTCACCTGTTATGGTTGGTATACGTAACGGTGAGCATACCGATGGTTTAGCAGACTTTCATCTTCCAGGTCTTCAAGATAGTTATCTTTTAGAAGAGCAGATTGTGGATGATAGAGCTAATGGTGAACAACCTTTTTCTTTTGGCTTAAGTAACGATGCAACAACACAACCACCATCTTTTAATCCTTAGTGATATCCATGAAAAACTATGGTTGGCGACTTTTTAGTGCTTTTATTTTAGCCACTCTTTTAGGTGCTGCTTATCTCTTCTTACCTCAAACCTTTCTCTCTATTGATAATCGCTTACGAGACTTTCTATTTATTTTACGAGGTCCTATTGCGGTTAATGACAATGTTGTTATTGTAGATATTGATGAAAAGAGTTTACAAAAGCAAGGGCAATGGCCATGGTCACGTAATACCGTTGCCACACTCATTGAAACACTTAGTGAGGCTGAAGCAGGGATTATCGGTCTTGATATCGTTTTTTCAGAAGCCGACCGTACTTCCCCTCACCTTTTTGGACAAACAGAAAACTACGACCAAATCTTGGCAAAAACATTAGCACAAAGTCCTACCGTTGGTGGATACTTTTTTAACTTTGAAAAAAGTACCACATCACAGACACCTCTTATTCCTGCTATTTTTATTGAAAAAGGAGGGAGTGCTACGGAGTATATTATTGCACCCGATCATCTTATATTGAATATTCCCCTACTTCAAGATGCACTCTATTCTAGTGGTTTTTTCAACAACACTCCTGACGAAGGAGGCATGATTCGTAATGTTCCCCTTATCATGCGATATGATGCAAGTATCTATCCTTCCTTAGCCTTAGAGATGATTCGTATCTACACTAATAATTCTCGTGTTTATATCAACAATTCACAAAATGGGGTAGACTATATTAAACTCGGTGACCTACACATCCCTACCGACAGGTTTGCACGTTTAGTCGTCAACTTTAGAGGTCCAGGAAAAACTTTTAACTATATTAGTGCCCAAGATATTTTAGATAAAAAGTTTTTAAAAAAAGATATAGCAGGGAAGTTTATATTAATAGGAACTTCTGCCGTTGGTCTTGCTGATTTAAGAGCTACTCCTTTTGACACGGTGATGCCGGGAGTTGAAGTTCATGCTAATGTTATTGATAACATCTTAAACCAAGACTTTATCCAATCCTCAGAGTATCAAGAACTTTTGGACTTAGCCCTTATTCTCACCATCATTATCGTAACAGTATATATTGTGAGTTATCTCAATGCTTGGTTAATATTACCCCTGTTTATGTTGTTATCCTATGGGCTTTATCGCTTTATTATCTATATGTTATTTCAAGAGGGCATGGTCTTAAATATTCTCTTTCCTTTTGCAGCTTTAATATTTTCTGTCATTATGACCCTACTTATTGATTACATCGTTAATCTACGTCAGAAACAGTTCATAATGGCAATCTTTGCAAAAAAAGTATCTAAAAATGTGATGCAAGATTTAATTAACCATCCCCAAAACACCCTACTTGAACCACGTAATAAGGTAGTCTCTATCTTCTTCTCTGATATCCGCTCTTTTACCTCAATATCAGAGAAGCTCAACAATCCTGAGCGGGTTATTAATATGCTTAACACTTACATGACACCTATGGTTCAAAATATTACCAAACATCAAGGAACTATTGATAAGTTTATTGGTGATGCCGTCATGGCATATTGGAATGCACCTGTTGATGTCAAAAACCATGCGGATGAAGCCCTCTCTTCAGCAATAGAACAGATACGTTTGTTACATACACTTAACAGCACCCTTATCCAAGAGTTTGATGTCGAAATCGCTATTGGCATTGGTATTCATACCGGTGTCGTAACAATCGGGGAAATGGGTTCTGAAGGACGTTCTGATTACACAATCATTGGTGATAACGTCAACTTAGCTTCACGTCTTGAAGGGCTCAATAAAATGTATGGCTCTTCTATTTTAATCTCCGCCGAAACCAAAGCACAACTAACAAGGAGTTATCCTATTCGCGCACTTGACCTTGTTCGTGTTAAAGGCAAAAAAGATGTTGTTGAAATCTTTGAAGTACTCACCAACCCGATAGAGGAAGAAGAGCATAGCCATTACAACATCGCTCTAGCCTTTTATCGTGCTAAAAAGATAGAAGAAGCACTTGTTGCTTTTGAGTGGTTATATCAAAGTTTTCCGTCGACCCTCTATAAACTTTATAAAAAACGGTGTCATAATGCCTTAGATTATGAACCTGAAGATTTTGATCCTATTACAACGATGCATACAAAATAATGTATAATGCAAAAAAAAGATGATACATGTTACATATACTTTTTTCACCCTCTGAGGGTAAAAATCCCGGAGGCATTGCCTCAAATAAAGAACCGCTTTCAGGACTCAAACCACGCGAAGCTATTTTAACCGCTTACAATGATATTGTTTTAAAAGCAGATGAAGCTGAATTAACAGCCCTCTTTGGCATCAAAAAAGTAGCCGATTTTGAGCCCTATCTTAACGGTATCAACACGACAGAGTTAATGCCCGCTATTGAACGATACTCAGGGGTTGCTTATGAGTATCTAAAGTTTTCGGAGTTGGATATCACTGCACAAGAATACCTTAAAAAACAGACAATTATATTCTCTAATATTTATGGCCCTGTACGTGGTGGTGACATGATTTGTAACTATAAAATGAAGCAAGGAAACAGTATTGGGGGTATCGCTCCTGAGAAGTACTATAAAGAGCGTTTTAGCTATCACTTAGACCTACTTCTTGCGGGTTCTGATATCCTTGATTTACGTGCAGGGTATTATGATAAGTTTTATAAAACAGACAAACCCTATACCACCTTAAAGTTTTTAAAAGAGGGAAAAACGGTTAGTCACTGGGCAAAAGCTTACCGTGGTATTGTCTTACGCGAAGTTGCTCGTGCTAATATCACCTCTTTAGAAGCATTTATGGCTCTTGAAATCGAAGGGCTTCAAGTTCATGAGATTAAAAAAAGTAAAAATAAAACTGAAATTATTTATAATATCATCACGTCTTAACGCGAGAAACTAAATCCAAGTGAAAACTTGGTGACATAATTGTTATAATCAATTAAACTCTCACCATAACCACTAAATACTTTAAGATAGAGATAAGTACTTTGTCCTTCAATTGGATACGACCATGTTCCCTCAATAGCACCATAACCTGTTTCAGGATTATAACGACCCATAGTCTTAAAAAGATGTTTTTTATATGGTAAATAGATCGTCGCAGAGCCGTGTCCAATATAGTCAATTAAATCAGGATTATCATCCGTTGTTACTGCTTCGGGATAACGATACCATGCTGTCAACTCTGCAAATATAGGACCTTGTTGAAAAAAGAGCGTACCATACATGTAATTCCATGAGCGAGAGCGATTTGTAAGCCAATTAGGGTCAATAGTACTTGGGAGGGAAGAGGGTAAGCTTCCCGTAAAATCAGCATCTGTTATATCCCCTTGTCCATTAGACATATGTGCGAAAGGTGAAAACTTCACTGCTTTTAACCCAATCCAGCTATCCGTATAAGTAGGTATTGTAACAAAAACTTCAGGGTTATAATTGGTTTCTCTAAAAGGTGATGACTCTGTAAAAACCTGCCAAAAAGAGCGTAAGGTAATAGCACCTGAATAGACCTCATCCAATCCAAAAAAGTTACTTCCAAAATCATAACTTAAACTGATTTGCATCTCAACTTCATGATTAATATACTCATCTGATGGCACATAAGAGTTATAGTTACCTTCGCGGTAGCCCACAATCAAATAATTTTCGTTATAAGCGCGTAGCCCATAATCAGCTTTAATATGATCGATAACAGTCTGTCGTGTGTCATTATCCTCAATATAATCAAGTGACTTTGCCCATCGCACACGTGCCTTGTCACTCTCTTTATAGGTGTCACTTTCTGCGGCAATTAAAAATGTATTTAAAAGTATGCTCAAACATAACATTTTTACCATGATTTAATCCTAAATATTAATTATATTGTGTAGTTTTGTTATTGTATTATACTAAACTTTGTATAGGATATGCTACACTTTCATATGCAAACAATTGAAACAATCCAAGCAACAATCACCACACAACCTGCTGTAATGCTCTACTTTAGTGCTCCAACTTGTAATGTTTGTCATGCTCTTAAACCTAAAATTCTAGCCTCTTTAGATCATGACTTTAAAGCAGTAAAAGTTATTAGCATTGACATCTCTGAGACACAAGATATCCCCGCACATTTTAATGTTTTCACCATTCCAACAGTACTTATCTTTTTAGAGGGTCGTGAATTCATCCGAAAAAGCCGTCATATGAGTGTAGATGGTATTATGACAGAACTTTCACGTCCTTACAAAATGATGTTTAGCTAAAAGCAATAAGAGAGGCAGTTACGGCAACGTTTAGAGATTCAACACCTCTATTCATAGGAATAACAACACTTTTATTACACAAAGCAGTAATACTTTCAGAAACACCTTCACTCTCATTTCCAAGTACAAACACCATACGTTTTTCATCTACTAAATCTTTTAAACTGGTTGTAGCATGTGAAGAGAGTGCATAGATATTTGCACCCATCTCTTTAAGTTTCGGAAGATCTTTATCCAAAGTATCACAGTAAAAAATAGGTATTTTAAAAAGCGTTCCTGCACTCGCCTTAATCACAAGAGGTGATATCTTTGCTGAGTTTTTAGTAGGTAAAATAATACCATCAATATTTCCTGCTGTACAAGAACGAATAATCATGCCTAAGTTTTGAGGGTTATGAATACCATCAAGCGCTATAAGCCGATAACCCTCAGGTAGTTTTTCATCAATTTTAGAGGCTTTGGCATAGAGTGGTGCGATAATATCTGCTGCCACACCTTGGTCTTGTTTCGCATTTTTAGAGATACGAGAGAGTGCTCTTTTATCATGGTAGGCAATCTCAATATCTTTTTGTTTTGCTAGGGCTAAGATTTTGCTCATAACCCCATCATTTTTATTCGAGTCAGCAAGATGAAGTTTATGAATCTGCACACTCTCCTCTTGCAAAGTTTCTAAAACAACATTACGCCCATAAACGGTAATTAAAGAGTCAAAAAAAGCTTTTTTCTCTTCATAGGATTTTGAATTTTTCATAGCGCCATTATATCTACATTTATTTTATCTACACTCAAAGTATACAAAAGGAGTCTCTCATGTTAAACATTACAATTCAAAATGGTATTTTCACTCTTAACGATAAAGTGACAGATCTTAAAACTTGTACTCTTGGTGATAAAGTCAAAGAGGTCTTTAATTACTTTATGATAAATCGTATCGATTTGCAACTGACTAAATATGCCTCTTATATCTCTTATAATACCCTACGTGTTGATGCTTCAAACAGGTTAATACAGGCCTTAGAACAAGACAACCTTATTCGTCCCAATCGTCTTTTACACCAGCCTGCATAAAGAGGTTTTTAATCCTCTTTATACTAAAATGTCACCCATGGATATAACGCACTACATAAAAACCTTACCACCACTACCTGACACAATAATTCAATTTGAAAAGATGATTCAAGACGATAACCAAAGTGTTGCTGACATCTCTCGCCTCTTAGCAAAAGACCCTATGATGGTTGCCAATATCTTAAAACAAGCTAATGCTCCTATATATGGTTTTTCTCGTGAAATCACTTCATTAGACCAAGCCGTAGCTCTTTTTGGTATTGGTAACATACGTGGCTTTGTTTTGGCTTCTATTGTTCTCTCTCATAATCTAGTTCTCGACTTTTCAGCTTATGATATTAATGAACATCAATTTGTAGCTCGTGCGCAACAACAACAAGCTATTATGTCAAAATGGTTACGTGGTAGCGAAGATCTTATTACCTTATCAAGCGCTTCGTTTATGGTTTTTTTAGGCCAGCTTATTATTACTCAAATTTTAAAAGACACCAAGCAGCTAAATGACTTTAAGACCTTAGTTGCATCAGGTCTCACTTATGAAGAAGCTGAAATTAAAATAATTGGGATTCCTTGTTGTCAAGTCACCGCACAGATGTTCAAAGCATGGAAGTTTGAACCAATGTTAATTCAAGCTATTGAAAACATGTACTTTTTGCAAAATGAAGATGCTGCAATTATCTTACGTGCATCTCGTATCAAAACTGTCACCTTAGCTATTAACACCCAGGCAAAAGTTACCCCTCAAACACGTCTCGATGCTCTTCAAAACTGCCAAACACACAATATTGAATGCCATGACTTGAAGATGATTTTAGAAAATAGTTTTTAAACTACTTTAGTAATAAAAGATTCATCAATTAAAATATTGTCATTTTGAAGTAATACCAAACGAATACTATCCCCCTCTTCAAAAGCACTAACACCTTCGGGCGTGCCACTCATAATAACATCACCATCTTCAAGCCCAAACACCGCATCCACTTGAGATAAAATTGTTTCAAAATCATAGATCATTTTTTCTGGTAGTGCACGCTGTTGCAATTTATCATTAAGATAAAGTTCCATAACTAAGCTTTGAAAATTGCCATCAAAGGCTATAAAGTTTGTAAATACTGCTGCATTTTTAAAGCTTTTAGCACGTTCCCATGGAAGTCCTTTTGACTTAAGATAGTTCTGTTTATCATCAAGTGTTAAGTCCAAACCAAGTCCCACACCTTTAACTTTTGCATTTTCAATCAAGAGGGATATCTCTCCCTCAAAACGACAACTCTCTTGAGGTTTTATAAGGATACGTGTCGCTGTTGATGCTGACTTTTGGAACAAGACCATCTCTTGGGGGAATGCATTATTTAACTCTTCAATATGTTTGACAAAGTTACGCCCAACACAGATAATTTTATTAATATTTTGGTTCATTAACCTCATAAATACTCCTTTATTTAGACTAGTGTAACACTTAGTAATGGATATTTAATGAGATTTTTTTAAGGTCATTCGTAAAAAGAGGTATCCAACAAGACCCGAGAGTAACGAACCAATTAAAATACCAAGACGTTCATCTACCATATCAAAACAGAGTCCACCACTACACTCAAAAGCTAACGAGCCAATAAAAAGACTCATAGTAAAACCAATACCACTTAAAATAGCAATACCATATATCTCACGCCACTTAACCCCTTTAGGAAGTCTCGTCAACCCACTTTTAACAGCAATAAAACTAAATACAAATACCCCTAACTGTTTGCCAAAGAAGAGTCCAAGTCCTATCCCAAGAGTAATATCATCAAGCATATCCTTAGGGGTAATGCCTGAAAAACCAATTCCGGCATTCACAAAAGCAAACAGCGGTAAAATAACAAAATTAACAGGAGCATGAAGGGAGTGTTCTAGGGCATAAAAACTCGTTTTATTGTTTTTAAGTGGAATAATAAGCCCTAAGACAACCCCTGCTAATGTAGCATGTACCCCTGATTTTAGAACCGCAACCCATAATACAATACCAACGAGAATATATGCACTATTATTGACAACATTACGACGGTTCATGACAAACAAAAGAGCTATTAAAACAGATGCTATTAACAAAGCATTTATAGAGAGTTCAGAGGTATAAAAAAATGCAATAATTATAATCGCACCCAAATCATCAATAATGGCTAAGGCAAGTAAAAACATTTTCAAACTTGGATGCACACGCGAGCCTAGTAATGAGAGAATACCCAAGGCAAAAGCAATATCTGTAGCCGCGGGAATAGCCCATCCTTGTATTGCAAAACTATTATCACTGTTAAAATAAAAATAGATTAGTGCTGGAAAAAGCATGCCGCCAATTGCGGCAAAGATAGGAAGCATTAACTTTGAGATACTATTCAAAGATCCTTCAAGTACCTCACGTTTTATCTCTAAACCCACCATAAAGAAAAACACCGCCATAAGACCATCATTTATCCATAAAAGTAGTGGTTTAGCAATGACAAAACTTCCCGCGCTCAACTGCACTGGTAAACTTATTAAATTTTCATAATATAATGCAAAAGTACTATTAGCAAAGAGCATTGCTAATACCGTAGCTATCATCAATAAGATACCAACTGCAGACTCTTTTTTGAAAAATTCAAGCAGTGAATTATGTAACATAATCTTTCCTAGTTATAAAGTATTCTATTATATTCAATTTCACACTTTATTACCATTTAAACACTATACTATCATATTAAATCAAGGAGTGTTTATGCCAACAGAGTCTACATTTTCACAAGGTAACAGTACTTTTAAAAGTAGCTATTTTAAAAACCATGAGAAAGAGCTACTTGACTTAGCAAATAATGGTCAGCAGCCCAAAGCACTTTTTATAGGTTGTTCAGATTCTAGAGTTATTCCTAACCTTATAACACAGTCCGCTCCTGGAGATCTTTTTATAATTCGAAATGTAGGAAATTTTGTGGCGCCTTATTGTCCAGAAGAGAAGTTTCACGCCACCGCTCCTGGTATCGAATACGCCGTATCTGTTTTAAATGTAAAAGAGATTATTATCTGTGGTCATACACACTGTGGTGCTATACACTCTCTTTTTCAAGAGATAAATGATCCCGATTTGATTCACACCAAAAATTGGCTTGATCTTGGAGCAAAAGCAAAATCCTTTGCAGTAATGACACTGGGTTCCAATGCTGATGAAACACGACTTTATCGTTTAACTGAAAAACTCTCTGTAGTGTCACAAATTGAAAATCTCCTTACTTATCCAAGCGTTAAACATGCTGTTGACAAAGATGAGATACATATTCATGGATGGATATATGACATTGATACAGGAAATATCGACTATTATGATCCCGATGCTGGAAAATTCAAAGCACTATCTAATTTACAAGATGAGGAGTAACATATGATAAACACAAAAACTATCCCTGGCGATCTTTTTGGTGGTATCACCGCCGCTGTGGTTGCCCTTCCTTTAGCACTTGCCTTTGGAGTTCAGTCTGGAATGGGCGCAATAGCAGGTCTTTATGGAGCTATTGCCTTAGGTATTTTAGCCTCTATATTTGGTGGAACTAAAACACAGATTAGTGGACCAACCGGTCCTATGGCTGTTGTAGCAGCTGCTGTTATTGCAGGTGAAATTGCCTATTACGGTTCCATAGAAGCTGCTTTTGGAACAATTGTCGCTACTTTTGTACTCGCAGGTGTTTTTCAAGTTATTATGGGTGTTTCAGGTATCGCCCAGTATATTCGTTATATGCCCTATCCTGTAATATCTGGCTTTATGAGTGGCATTGGTATGATTATTATTATCTTGCAAATTTTTCCATTTTTTGGGCAAGCCTCTCCTACTGAAATTACTGAAGTTTTTACATCATTAGGATCATTAGCAAACAACATCAATCCCCAAGCAATCCTTCTCGCATTAGGAACCATTGCTACAATTTATCTTTTCCCATTACTTACCAAAAAAGTACCATCTACTTTAATGGCACTGATAGGTTTTAGTTTATTATCGACACTGATGAATTTTAATGTTCCTATCATTGGAGATATTCCAAAAGGACTTCCTGATATTCATATTAATACCTTAATGGGTATGGATTGGCGTCATCCGATGGTTATTATTATCCCCGCCTTAACCCTTGCTGCATTAGGAGCTATTGATGCCTTGCTAACCTCTGTTGTTGCGGATAATATGACTAAAACAAAACACAACTCTTCACGTGAGTTAATTGGACAAGGTATTGGTAATATTGGTGCCGGTATTATTGGAGGTTTACCCGGTGCTGGTGCAACTATGCGTACCGTTGTCAATATTAAAGCAGGTGGGTCAACACGTCTTTCAGGGATTATTCATGGGCTTGGTCTTTTAGTTGTCCTACTAGGGGCAGGAGAGTATGCCGCACTAATCCCACTACCCGTTTTGGCTGGTATCTTAATTACTGTGGGACTTGGTATTATTGACTACAAAGGACTTAAGCATATTGCTGTCGTGCCAAGATCAGAAGCCATTATTATGCTGATAGTATTGGTTTTAACCGTCTTTGTTAACTTATTACAAGCTGTAGCTGTTGGTGTTGTATTGGCCTCTGTGTTATTTATGAAAAAAATTGCAGATATTGCTGAGTCAAAAGCAAGTAGTAGTGCCTTTGAAGTTAACGAAAAAAGTGATGAACAAGATATTGCATCTGATGTCAAAACCCAAATTTATATCCAACACTTTGATGGGCCTATCTTTTTTGGTTTCACCTCACACTTCAATGCAATGATGAGTGAAATGCCACAAGTACGTATGGTGATTTTTAGAATGGAGAAAGTACCTTATATTGATCAAAGTGGTATTTATGCCTTAGAAGATGCCATCTTAGAGTTAGAAAAACGTGGCATAAGCGTCCTGCTTACAGGAATACAAAAACAACCTGACGATATGTTACGTAATATTAAAATGATTCCGGAGTTAATTTCTGAAGATAAAGTGTTTAAAGACTTTGAAACACTCAAACGTTTTATCGCTATTAGTAGTGAGTGTGATACTTAAACGAGGAACAACTGTTCCTCTTGAGTACGCTATTTAATTTTTTCTGCGATTGATTCAGCTGTAAAACCAAACTTCTCAAACAACTGACCTGCAGGTGCTGAAGCACCAAAACTGTCCATATTAATAATCTGATCTGCAAAACGATACCACTCTAAACCACGTGCAGCTTCAATAGCAACTGTTTTAAGTCCCGGAGTGATAATCGAGTCGATGTAAGCTTGATCTTGTTCTAATAAAAGGTCAAAACAAGGTACTGAAATCACATTCACAGGAACACCCTTAGATGCTAAAAGTTCCTTTGTTTTCATAGCAAGCTCTACTTCAGACCCTGATGCCATTAAGTTAATAACAGCATTTTCAGATGCTTCTAGTAGGTATCCACCTTGAGATGCAGAACCTTTAACAGCTTTTGGAAGTAGTGCTAAAGTTTGACGTGAACATACAAATGCTGATGGAGAGTTTTTCATATCTAAGGCTTTTTTCCATGCGGCAACGTTTTCATTGCCATCCGCAGGACGCCATACATAAAAGTTTGGAAGCGCACGGAATTGTGAAAGATGTTCAATAGGTTGATGTGTCGGACCATCTTCTCCCACACCGATACTATCATGAGTCCAGATAAAGAACTGTTGAATACCTGCAAGTGAGGCAATACGCGCTGCTGGTTTAAGGTAATCTGAAAAAACAAAGAAAGTAGCTGAAAATGGCATGAGTGGACCATAAACTGCCATCGCATTGGTAATAGAAGCCATAGCATGCTCACGAATACCAAAATAGATATTTTTTCCTTTTGGAAAGACTCCCATATCTTTTAGGTCTGTTTTATTTGAAGGGCTTAAATCTGCAGAACCACCAATAAATCCGGGAATACCACGAGCAATAGCATTCAGTACTTTCCCATTTGTTGAACGTGTAGCATCTGCTTTATCAAAGGTTGGCCATTGGATACGAGAAAAATCAGGATTTTGTAAGGCATCTAAAGCCTCATTTTGTTCCATTAATGGTAATGTTTTAAGTGAATGATTCCACTCACGTTCTGCTAAGTCACCCTCTTCAATAGCTGCTCTGAAACGTGCAAGTACCGCATCATCAACAAAGAAAGTTTTTTCAGGATCAAAACCAACTGCCTTTTTAGATGCTGCAATTTCATCATCACCAAGAGGTGCACCATGAGTATGGTGAGACCCTTCTAAAGTCGCCGCACCCTTACCAATTTTAGTGTTTGCAATAATCAGACATGGTTTTGACTTTGTTTTAGCACTACTAAGGGCTGCATCAATTTCATCATAGTTATGACCATCAATTTCTAAAACATCCCAGCCTTGAGATTGAAAACGCATGTGTATATCTTCAGAGATACTAAGCTCTGTTGAACCCTCAATAGTAATTTTATTTGAATCAAAAATAAGTACTAAGTTATCAAGCTTGTTATGTCCTGCAATCGAACATGCCTCATACGAAAGACCCTCTTCTAAATCACCATCACCACATAAACAGTACACTTTATGGTCGATAACCGCAGCCGTATCTGAGTTTGTTTGAGCACCAACATACTTAGCTGCCATTGCAAAACCAACGGCATTAGCAACACCTTGTCCAAGAGGACCCGTTGTAATTTCTATACCTTCAGTATGACCATATTCAGGATGGCCCGGAGTTTTAGAGTCTAATTGACGGAAGTTTTTAAGATCGTCCATTGTCAGTCCATATCCCCATAAATAGTAAAGAGAGTAGATAAGACCTGTTCCATGTCCACCTGAAAACACTAAACGGTCACGATTTAACCAGTTAGGATTTTTAGGATTGTGGTTTAGGTGTTCACTTAAAACAACCGCAATATCGGCCAATCCCATAGGTGCACCTGGATGTCCTGAGTTTGCCGATTGAACCATGTCTGCTGCTAAAAATCGGATGGTATTTGCCATCTCACTACGCATTGTATTTGCCATTAAAAATCCTTATTTATGTCGGTTAATATACTTTAAAAGTATTACTGAAAGCTCACGCTGTAAGCACTCATCAAAACTTTCAAGTTGTTGGGTTAATTTGTCTGCTAGTAGATTTGCTTCGTCAATTGACGCATCAAGCCCCAAAAGTGTTACAAAACTGTTTTTGTCACCATCATTGTTAGTTGTTTTTCCTGCTTCTTCACTACTTTGAGTCACATCTAAAATATCATCTTGAATTTGGAACAACAGACCCAAGTCAATTCCAAAATCATAGATAGGTTTTTCAAGTGCTTTTTGACCTGAAATAATAGCCCCCATCTTTAATGACGCTGCAATAAGTTTTGCCGTTTTATTGATATGTAGTACTTTGACCTGATCAAGTGACAGTGGCGTGTTTTCAAAATGACAGTCAATAGCTTGACCCAATACCATACCAGAGTGTCCGCCATTACTTGCTAATTCACGAACCAGTTGAACACGAACATTATCAGAAAATGGTGCATTAACTAAGACTTCAAAAGCATAAGTATTAAGTGCGTCACCTACTAAAACAGCAGTGACTTCATCATAAGTTTTATGCAGTGTTGCCTTACCACGGCGAAGATCAGCATCATCCATACTAGGTAAATCGTCATGAACTAAAGAGTAAGTATGAAGCAATTCAACGCCCATTGCAGCGTGCATTGCACCATCCACAAGTAGCTCATTATATGCTCGAACCACACCTAAAAGTAACACAGGACGAAAACGTTTACCACCTGCAAGCAACATCTCTTGCAAAGCTTTTTCATAATGGGGATGAAAACTTTCAGCCATCGGCAGATGTGACTCTAAAAATGTCTCAAAATCTTGCATTCAATCCCCAAATATTTTTACGAATTTTAACACTTATATTCTTTATAAGGCTTTGAAATCAAACTTAGATGCTTGATTTGTAAATTATAGTAATTTTTTATGATATAGAGCGAAAAGTCAATCGATAAATCCGATAGTAAATCTCTACCGAGATTTAGATGAGAGACGTAAGCAAACGACCATTTCTGGTCGTTTGTAGTCTCGGAACCAGAGCTGTTATACCTTCAGGTATCAGCGCCGGAAGTAAGTAGTACCATCAGTAAAGAACTAATTTCAGAGAATAAGAGTATTGCAATAAATAGTTAGTATTTTAATGATAGTAATAATGTAAATATGATTTAAACGAATGAAATGAGTGAAAAAGAAGATATATTAATCCGGGAACTAGGATATCTCATAAGAAATTATCCTGAGGATGATTTGTTCTGAGTAAAGTAGTAATAAATAGAGAGCGAAGCGAAACAATAGCCGCTGGTATGATGTAAAAAAAGTGTATGAGATAAATAAGTGTGATTGTTTTGATTGAAAGTATATTAATCCGGGAACTAGGATATCTCATAAGAAATTATCCTGAGGATGATTTGTTCTGAGTAAAGTAGTAATAAATAGAGAGCGAAGCGAAACAAT
>Ga0256826_1000803_pt1 | contig 19506 bp, 16 predicted proteins | sample CV79metaG_FD_185975 | JGI IMG/M metagenome (GOLD analysis project Ga0256826, IMG submission 185975) | Hydrothermal vent microbial communities from East Pacific Rise, Pacific Ocean - CV79 | ecosystem: Environmental > Aquatic > Marine > Hydrothermal vents | place: Pacific Ocean: East Pacific Rise...
TCAGTTTTTAAAAACATAGTTACAATTGTTACACCAATAGCTATGGATCATGAAGCTTTTTTAGGAACTACTCTCAAAGATATAGCAACAACGAAACTCAAAGCTGTTCAGGAAAAAGCCATCCTTTCACAACAAAAATATAAAAATATAACAACTGTATTAGCAGATAATAATATTGATTATAGTTATGCAAATACCTTTATAAATGAAGATGATAAAGAAAAAATTAGAGTAATTTCTAAAGACCTTTCTCTCGTTGATTACTTAAAAGAGAACCTTACAACATCAATTGCTACTTTGAAATATTTGGGGATTTCTTATGAGGCAAAACATTTTTCCAACGCGAGACTCTTTGGCAGGTTGAGTAGGTATAGAAAAAATATTATCCTTGATGTTGGACATAATGAACTCGCAGCAGAGGTAATTTTACAAAGTTTACGAGGGAATAAATATATATTAGTTTATAATACTTATGCAGATAAAAACTATAAAGCAATTTTATCTATACTAAAACCTCTTATAAAGAGTGTTGAAATTATTGAGATTGTGGATAAACGAGTAGAAAAGAGAGCACTTTTACAAAAAACTTTGAAAGAATTAGATATAGTATCCAATATATTTCACAATATAAGTGAAGAAAAAAATTATTTAGTATTTGGCTCATTCTTGGTAGTCGAAGCATTTCTAAAGGGCTATCGTGAATAATCATTTTACTATTACTATACATGATGATAATGGTGTACGACAGATTAATCTACATCGTTTTGTTAAAAATGCCCTTTTTTATGCTCTTGGATTTATTGGTGTTCTTACGTTTATTGCTTTAGGAACAATTTTATATCTTGATAATAGTGTAGATGCAATGCAAGATAAAAAAGATGCGATAGAACAAGCTTATACAGAGTTAGAAGAAAAAAACATTGAGCTTACTCAAAATATGAATCAAACTAAAGAGCTTTTTTTAATCAAAAAACGTGAACTCAATGAACTTTCAACTGCTTTAAGTGAAATTCAAACGATGATAGGTATGAACCCATCAGAAGAAGATATATCTTTAAAAGACAAGTTAGATTTAACAAAAGTTACATCAGAACAGATGGCTACATTGATGCAATTAGTACCAAATGGTTCACCAATCGAGTATCATGGAATTACAAGTAAGTATGGATATAGAATTCACCCTACATTACATACACGTGAATATCATAAAGGTACAGATTTAAAAGCAAAAATGAATACTCCGGTAAGAGCTCCTGCAGATGGAATCATAGAATATGCAGGTGCACATAAAAAAAGTGGTTTTGGTCGCTTAGTTATCATAGATCATGCTTTTGGATTTAAAACATATTACGGACATTTAAACAAAGTTGTGATAAAATCGAAACAATTTGTAAGAAAGGGTGATATAATCGCTTACACTGGAAACTCTGGTTTAAGTAATGGTCCTCACCTTCATTATGAAATACGCTTTATGTATAATGTACTTAATCCGTATTGGTTTATAAAATGGACATTAGAAAACTATAATGAGATATTTAAAAAGGAGAAAAAAGTACCATGGCAATCTTTAGTAACAGCAACATCGAACTTGAAAGTGGTAAAGCCGACTCAAACACAACTATTATCACAGCAGGTGCTACAATCAGAGGCACGATAGATTTAACATGTAATCTTTATATAGATGGAGAACTTGAAGGTGAAATTAACTCTCAAAAAGAAGTAAATATTGGAAAAAATGGTCGAGTTAAAGGAACAATCAATACAAAAAGACTTGTTGTTCAAGGTCATATGGAAGGTACAGTTGATGCCCAAAAAGTAGAGATTAAAGCGGCAGGACATGTAAAAGGTGAAATAGTTTCTTCTGAATTAATCATCGAGGCAAAAGGTATTTTTGAAGGAAGTAGCACTATTAAAAATGAAACTACACCAGCACTAGCAACTAATACACAAAAACCAGAATAACATAAAAGAGAACTATGTCACAAACTGCTTTATTTAACTACTTTAAAAATCATCAAAAAAAGAAGTTAGAACTTCTAGTTTGTGAAGATTATAAAGAAGCTCAAGAACTTGCAAATGTAGCACAGTTTTTTGAGCGAGAAACTCTTCTTTTTCCTGATTTTCGTCCAAGTTTTGGAGATGATTTACGCTCTTACAAAGAAGAACTACACGAACTTTTTTCTTTACTTCGTATCTATCATCAAACCAAAAAAAAACCACTGATAATTTCTCCTTTAAAAACACTACTCTTTCCTTTACCAAAAGAAAATTTATTACACTCTATTAGCTTAGAATTTGGTCAAGAGATAGGGCTAAAATCTTTTAAAGAAAAGATGCTTTTTTGGGGCTATAATTTTGTTGATATGGTGCAAGTTGCAGGTGAAATCTCATTTCGTGGAGATATTATAGATATTTTTACACCATCTGCTAAAAAACCTTTTCGGATTTCTTTATTTGATGAGACCATAGAGCAGATAAAAGAGTTTGAGTTAGAGTCACAAAGAACAAGTAAAGAAGAGTTAGAGAGTGTCATAATCTCTAGTGCTTTTTATTCTTTAGATGAAATACAATTTAACAGCCTTAACGCGAGTGTTGGAAGTTCTGAGTTTGATTCTTTAGTAAAAGATATAGCATCTCTTGGTTTTTGGTACCTAGATGAAGATAGTACTGATTTTATGCAAGACAAGAAAGTGATGCTTTCTCGTGATTTAGATCATGTACTTCAAGATGCTTATGGGATAAACAATCCAAGTATTTCACGGGAAAAATTTGAGCTTGAAGTTCTTGAAGATAGTGATGATTATAAAGAATTAGTTGTAGTAGATGTCGCACAACTTTTACGGGTACATCCAAGTAAAAAAGTAACTATCATCGCAGCTTCAACAGCACAGTTTAAGCAAGTTGGTTTGTATGATACAAAAAATATTACTCAAGTGAAGGGAGGGTATATTTTAAATATCATCTCCAAAGATGAACTTATTATCTCCCTTAACAAACCAGATAAAAAACGACGACGAAGAAAAAGTGCCATACTTTTAGATGATTTAAAAAGTGGTGATTATGTTGTCCATGAAGATTATGGCGTTGGGATATTTGAAAAGATTGAACAGACTGAAATACTTGGAGGAGTTAAAGATTTTATCGTTATAAAATATGTAGGCGATGATAAAATTTTACTCCCAGTAGAAAACTTAGACTTCATAGATAGATATATCGCAAGTGGTGGTTCACTTCCTGTTTTAGATAGATTAGGCAAAGGAAGTTTTGGAAAACTCAAAGCGAAAGTTCGTAAACGCCTCCTGGAGATTGCAGGGCAGATTGTAAACACAGCAGCAGCTCGTTCACTCATTAAATCACCTAAAATTTCAGTTGCGAAAAAAGAACTTAAAGAGTTTCAAAAACTTTCAGGATTTGAGTATACCGACGATCAGACAAACGCTATAAATGAAATAATAGGTGAGATGGCTTCTGGACATATTATGGACAGACTCCTTAGTGGTGATGTTGGTTTTGGAAAAACAGAAGTAGCCTTAAATACTATTTTTGCAGCCCATAAGTCTGGTTATCAATCTGCTTTTATAGTTCCCACAACACTGCTTTCAGCACAGCATTGGCGCTCTTTAGATGAACGGTTTTCTGAACTTGGCATTCGTTATGCAAAGCTTGACCGTTTTGTAAGTGCAAAAGATAAAAATGCCATCATAAAAGGTTTGGCTTCAGGGGAGATAGATACAGTTGTCGGGACTCATGCTTTGTTTGGTTTGGAGTTTAAAAAACTTGGTGTTGTCATCATAGATGAAGAGCATAAGTTTGGTGTGAAGCAAAAAGAGAAGATAAAAGAACTCTACCATACAGTGCATTTACTCTCTATGTCAGCAACGCCAATCCCTCGTTCCCTCAACCAAGCAATGAGCTCTATTAAAACTATGAGCCAACTCCTAACTCCTCCAAGTGAACGCCAAGGTGTGAGAACTTTTGTTAAAGAGTATGAAGAAAAACTCATCAAAGAGGTGATTTTGCGAGAACTTCGCCGCGGTGGACAGGTCTTTTATGTACATAATAGTATAGATCATATGCCTATAAAACTAGGTGAACTTAAAGCGATTCTTCCAGATCTTCGCGTTGTGATGCTTCACTCTAAAATCTCGGCTGTTCAAACGGAAAAAGAGTTACTGAAGTTTGAAGCAGGGGAGTATGACCTGATGATTGCTACGAGTATTATCGAGTCAGGTATCCATATGCCAAATGTAAACACTATCTTAGTAGATGGAGCAGATAGATTTGGTATAGCAGACCTGCATCAGCTTCGAGGTCGCGTTGGACGGGGTAGTGTTGAAGGTTTTGCTTACTTTGTTGTGAAAAATAAAGAAGTTTTAACAGATGAAGCAAAAAAACGACTTCTCGCGTTAGAATCCAACTCTTTTCTCGGAAGTGGGAGTGTTTTAGCATATCATGACTTAGAGATTCGTGGTGGTGGAAACTTAGTAGGCGATGCCCAGAGTGGACATATAAAAAATATAGGGTACTCTCTTTACTTGAGAATGCTAGAAGATGCCATAAAAGAACTCTCTAACACTAAAGAGAGTGAACGTGCTAAAGTGGATATAAAGCTAACTATTTCTGCGTTTATTTCAGATGAGGTAGTAAAAGAAGATAGACTCCGTTTAGATGTTTACAGACGGCTCTCACAGTGTGAAGATGCTGTAAGTGTATATGAAATAGAAGAAGAACTTAACGATAGATTTGGGGAGTTAGATGTACCTACAAAACAGTTTATAGAGTTAATGGTTATCAAGCTTCTTAGTTTAGAGAAGAAGATAAAATCTGTTATGAACTATGGACAAAATATTACTATCACCTATATGAATCAATCAAAAGAAACGATAAAATCAAAAAGTAAAGATGATGACGACATTATTAAAGCAACTCTTTTTTATCTACGAAATAATAAACCAAAGGTACTTTAATGAAGATTGTATTTATAGGAGATATTGTCGGGCAACCTGGTCGCAAGATGATACAAACTTATCTGAAAAAAATAAAAGAAGAAGAGGGCATAGAGTTTGTTATAGCAAACTATGAAAATGCTTCACATGGTTTTGGATTGACACAAAAAAATGCAGATGAACTTTTTACAGCTGGTGTTGATGTAATGACGGGTGGAAATCATTCCTGGGATAAAAAAGACATCTTACCTCTTTTTGAATCTCGAGAAATTTTACGACCACATAATTATCCAGATGGTGTTGCTGGAACTGGATGTAAGACATATGAAATTTTGGGCGAGAAGTTAGCAGTTTTAAACATTATGGGACATTTTAGCATGCCTTATACTGACAATGCTTTTCGTTGTGCACTTACTGAAGTAGAACGTTTAGAAGAAGAGGGTGTAAAAAATATCTTTATAGATTTTCATGCTGAAGCAACAAGCGAAAAACGTGGACTTATGATGATGCTTCAAGGAAGAGTTAGTGGTATCATCGGGACACATACACATGTGAGTACTGATGACTTTCAGATAGCACAAGAGACTGCATATCTGAGTGATATAGGGCTTACAGGTTGTCGAGATAATGTTATAGGCATGGATCAAAAAGCACCCATAAATCAGTTCTTGACGGGAATGAAGTCTCATTATGATATCCCAAAAAAGTGCAAGAAAATTTTACAAATGGCTGTCATGGAACTTTCTGATGGAAAATGTTCAAATGCATATAAGTTAAAAGTTTTTGATGATGGTCGCGTTATAAAAACTGAGGCTTGGATAGAAGAGGATTAGGCAGCGGTAATTTTGTAATAACTATCGTTTGCTGTATAAGCATTTATCATTTCATTGCGTAAAAATTTCTCTTTTGCTTCTTGTGCATTTTGAGGCATCTTTTTGTCTATTTTTGGTGTTTGATCGAGTGTTGCACTTGGTTTAATCAAAAGAGAAAATATTTTAGTGTTATCACTGTAAGCATTTTTAGCACTATCAAAAGCTTTAATTTTAGAAAATTTTAAATTTTCCATATTTTTATTTGTCTCTTGTTGTAGTTTTTGTTGATTGTTTAAAACTTTGTAATTAGAGACATAGTTGATAGGTAAAGATATTTGAGCAGTGAGTGTTTTAACATTAGAGCTTGCTAATTTTGAGGCAAAAGAAGTTTTCCCCTCTCTTTTAGGCTCTTCTCTTTCTCTTTGAACTCTATCCGAGCTGTTCGTATTGATATAAGTACTGTAGGATGATACATACATAACAAGCTCCTTTTATTTGTCTACTAATATTATATCACAAAATGTAAAAAAACAAAAATTTTGATACAATTTCATAATTTAAAAAAGGGAATAAATTGAAAAAGTTAGAGAAAGATATTTATCAAAAGTTATTGATTCTGTTTAGTTTATTATGGATTATGATGCTTGTTATAATTTATCTGAGTATAAAATATTTTCTTTATGAAAATCTTGATACTACAATGGAAGATAAAAACTTACTCCTTCAAATGTATGAAACAATATGGATGAAAATCATTCTTTTTTCTTCTGTTTTAATGGGGATATTTATATATGTATTACATAAAACAAAAAAAGAAATTTATGAAGAGATAGATGCTTTAGATGAGTATCTTGTCACTCTTTCAAAAGAAAAAGATTATCATACTGTATTTAAAGCACAAAAATATGTTGAGTTTTTACAAGTTTCAATACATCTGAAAAATATAGTAAAAAGATTAAAAAATAGACAAAAAAAAGTAAAAAAGAAAAACTAGATCTTTGACTGAACCGTTACTTTTCTTGCTTCAAACATCTCTATAGCTTTTGCGACCATTGGTTCTTGTGTTATATCTGTTCCATTCATCTCTTCTATGGGTGTAGTGTCATTACAGTTTGTAACACAAGAAGGGTCTCCACCCATTTCTGCATCTTCTATCATCGTTGTACTTTGAGGTTCTTGCATAGAAGGTTGTTTGATCTCAGGTTTTTGAACCTCTTTTATAGTTTTAGAACAAGCAATCCCTTTAATTTTAGTCTCAAAACTAAAAATTTCACGTACGAGTTGTTTTACAACTGAATACCCATGAGTGAGTGACTTTTTACAATTTTCATCAGCACAGCTTTCCCATGTTAGGGTGTTTTCTTCAAATGAAACAAAACTAATACTATTTTTGAAACACTCTCCTAACTCATAATTTCTATCTGCTATCTTTTCTATGAGTTGCTCAAACTTTTGAAGTGCAGGGTCTGTTTTTTCTACAGGAGTAAGCACAGGTTCTTGAAGTTGTTTTTCTTCTTGCTTTACTTTGAGTTGTGATGCCATCTCTGGTGTTGTTGAGTGGATTTTGATTTTACTTGGCTCAGGTACAACAATCTTAGGTCTTGAAACTTCACTTTGTAGAGACTCTATCATTTGGTCAATTTCACGGATACGAAGTGCTTCTATCATTTTGAAAAATATCATAGAGAGTACAAAAGAACCATCAGCATTGATACTGAAAAGATATTTTGAGTCACTTAAAATTCTAAAAAATCTGTCGAGGACCAAGGTAGAAAAGAGGGCATCCTGGTTGTACATCTTTTCTTTGAGGTATGCGATGAGTTCATCAACTACCATTTCACTTTCATAATCTTCTAAAAATTTCGTATATTCAACAAGTTTTGCATAATCTTTGTTAAAAACAGCATTGAAAAGTTCTGTGATAAATTTGGGATCCACAAGTCCAAGCATATCTGTGACAGTTTGCACATCAACATGACTTTTAGAGTAGATAATAGCTTGGTCAAGAAGTGTTAAAGTATCACGAAGACTTCCACTTCCACTACGAGCGAGTATTTCTAAGGCATCATTTTCAAAGCTAATACCTTCAAGGTTGAGAATGTAGGCAAGGTGTTCTATAATTTTATGTGTTGCTATACTTTTAAAACGAAAGTGCTGTGTTCTACTGAGTATAGTTGCCGGAAGTTTAAGCGGATCGGTAGTAGCAAGTATGAATTTTACATACGCTGGTGGTTCTTCAAGAGTTTTTAAAAGGGCATTAAAAGCTTCTTTTGTAAGCATATGCACTTCATCAATAATAAAGATTTTATATCGTGCAATGGCAGGTTTGTATTTTGTTTGCTCAACTAAATCTCGAATATCATCTATCTTACGACTACTTGCTCCATCCATCTCTATGATGTCCATGTGACGACCTTCTAGTGCCATCGTACAGTTGGAACATTTACCACAAGGTTGATGACTCATCCCTTCTTGACAGATAAGTGCTTTTGCAAAGATACGAGCCGTAGAAGTTTTCCCACTTCCTCTTAGTCCTGAAAAAAGGTAAGCATGAGAGAGACGGTTTGTGTCTAACGCGAGAGAGAGAGTTTGAGAAATAGTCTCTTGCCCAATCAACTCATCAAAATTTGAGGGACGATATTTTCTTGCTAATACTTCAGATGCTTCTTTCAAAAATAACTCTCCTTCTTAATAGGAGTATTTTATCATAATGAGTTTACAGCCTCTTTAAACTCATCACCTCTTTGTGCATAAGAACTAAATTCGTCTAAACTTGAAGCAGCTGGAGAGAGAAGAGCAACTTCTCCTTTTTTAAGATTTATATCAATAAGTTTGATGGCAATAGAGAGGTTTTTACACTTCGTGAACGCGAGATTATATTCTTGTGCGAGTTTTGTTAGTTTTGTTTTGTTTGAGCCTATCATATAAAGATGTAGCTTTTTATCTTTTAAAAACTCAAAGAGTTCATTGAGGTCTACTCCCTTATCATCACCACCAAGAATAAGGTGTAAAAAAGAGTCTTTATAACGTTTAACAGCGGCTATGCTTGCATCAATATTTGTCGCTTTTGTATCATTGATCCATAATCGTTTTTGTGAGTCAAAACACTCTTCTTGTCTATGTGGATCAAGCACAAAAGAGTTTATCTTTTTATAATCAATACGGTTGAAAAGGAGCTTATCAACTGCCATAGCTAACAAGGCATCAGCTAAAAAAGCACCTTTAAATGAAACCTTATCTGCATTGATTTCAAAGAGTGTTGCTAAGTCATTTTCATCTTTATAAGTGATGAGCTTTGCTCTCGTTGGAGTGCTTTTATAAGCCTCTGGTATGATAGCTGTATCGGTACTTCGCATCATGCTCAAAGGTTTAAGTTTATCATCAATGTATCCTTGCATACTGCCATGCCAGCTTAAGTGATCAGGACTTAAAGGAAGTAAAACATAAATATTTGGAGTGGCTTTATGTGTGTAGTGCATAGTAAAAGAACTTGTTTCAAGTATCCAAATAGGAGCAGATTGATCAAGCTCTGCAAGAGGTGTCCCAATGTTTCCACCAGCTAAACTTCCTTTATCTTCTAAAAGATGTTGCATCATTTGTGTTGTAGTTGTTTTTCCATTTGTACCACTTATCCAGATGCTCAGGTTGCGAACATCAGCAAAATAATCATACTCGCTGATGAGATTTTTTGCTTTTGTGATAAGTAGATTTGATGGTGCTATTCCAGGCGATGTTATCTCTAAATCTGAATGTTGTGGATCAAATTCGTGAGAAGGTCTTACAAATGAACCATTTAACCCTCCATAGGGCTCTTTACACTTATCATCATAAAAAACAGCATTTTTTATATGTTTGGAAAGAGGTTTTGTTGTGTTTCCATAGCCAAATATAGAGATTCTTTTATTTTTTTCCATACAACCACTTTTGTGCAATTTCTCTTAAAGCTTCTGGATTTTCAGAGGCAAAAAATTGTATCTTTGGCATTGGGAATCTTTGTGTAAAGTCAAACTGTTTTTGTAGATATTCCACGATGGCATCGCCAGAGTGTATAAGTTTTGTGTTCTTACCAAAATATTTACTGAGAGTATTTTGAAGTAGTGGAAAATGGGTGCATCCTAATATAACAGCTTGGGGATGTGTGAGATCCTTAAAGTAGTGCTTTATCGTCGCGTTAAGGATTTCTCCTTCAAAAATTGCTTCTTCAACTAAGGGAACAAAAAGTGGTGTTGCTTTTACTTGAAGGTTTTTAAAGTGAAGTTTTTTTAAACCATTTTCATAGGCTTTGGACTGAATAGTCGCATTTGTTCCAAGTACTAAAATATTGGAATTTTTATCATCAAGAGCATTTGAAGTAGCAAGAGTACCTGCTTCAACTACACCTATGACAGGACAGCTTGCAGACTCTCGCATCTCTTCAAGGGCATAGGCACTCACAGTGTTACAAGCAACAATAATCATGTCTAATTCAAAGTTTTTAAAGAATTCTACTGCTTCAATAGCATAACGGATAATGGTGTTTTTGTCTTTTGAACCATATGGAACACGAGCTGTGTCTCCAAAGTAAATAATCTCTTCAAAAAGTTGGTGTTCTAAAATAGATTTTACAACAGTTAAGCCGCCAATCCCTGAATCAAATACACCAACCTTCATGGGGATTACTTATCTGTGTTCATACTATCAAGGAACTCTTGATTAGTTGCTTTCTTACCCATAGTTGTGTAAACAAACTTAAGTGCTTCTATCTCATTGTCTTGTTTATGAATCATTTGACGAAGGATAAATACTTTTTGTAAATCAGCTTTACCAATGAGTAAATCATCTTTACGAGTTCCAGATTTAAGGATGTCAATAGCAGGGTAAATACGTCTATCTGCAATTTTTCTATCGAGAACAACTTCCATATTACCAGTTCCTTTGAACTCTTCAAAGATAACTTCATCCATTCGACTTCCTGTATCTACAAGTGCAGTTGCAATAATAGTAAGGCTACCACCACCTTCGATGTTTCGAGCAGCACCAAAGAAACGTTTTGGTTTATGAAGAGCATTTGCATCTACACCACCGGAAAGAACTTTACCACTTGAAGGTGTTACTGTATTATATGCACGTGCTAAACGAGTGATAGAATCAAGAAGTATAACAACATCACGACCCATTTCAACGCGACGTTTTGCCTTTTCTATAACCATCTCAGCTACTTTAACGTGGTTCTTAGCAGGCATATCAAAAGTAGAAGAATAAACCTCTCCTTTCACACTTCTTTCCATATCTGTAACTTCTTCAGGTCGTTCATCAACGAGAAGAACTAACAAGTCTACTTCTGGATGGTTATGTGTAAGACCATGCGCTATTTCTTTAAGAAGTTCTGTTTTACCAGAACGAGGAGGTGCTACTATGAGACCACGTTGTCCTTTTCCTATAGGGGAGAACAGATCAAGCATACGACCAGTTAAACCTTTTTCTCTATATTCTAGTTGAAATCTTTCTTCTGGATAAAGTGGTACAAGGTTTTCAAAAAGAGGACGTTTTTTAGACTCTTCTGGTGGCAGACCATTTACAGCTTCTATCTTTATAAGTGCATAGTAACGTTCTTGATCTTTTGGAGGGCGAACTTGACCAGTTACAACATCACCATTTCTTAAAGCAAAACGCTTGATTTGAGTGTTTGAAACATAGGCATCATTTACAGACTCATTAAAAGATTTATCAATAGAGCGGATAAATCCATATCCATCTTGCATGATTTCTAAAATACCACTAAAAAGGACAAAACCACCTTGTTCAGTTTGTGCTTTTAAAATCTCAAAGATAACATCTTGGCGTTTAAGCTCTTGTGGATGTTCAACTTTTAACTCTTCAGCAATAGCGATAAGTTCTTCAATAGGTTTTGTACGAAGCACTTCTACACTTGAACCTTTTACCGGTGTGTGTGTTCTTGATTTCGAGTTGTTTTTATGATTTTGTTTAGCTTTTGTAGGTTTTTGGTTGTTGCGTGTTTGTTGTGAATTGTTTTCACTCATATAAATGTCTGCCTTAGTTTATGTGATTTTTGTGTGTGAGGGGATTAAAGATACCTTTCATATCTCTTTATTTATGCAATTTTACACTAACTTGGATGCTAATGTCAAGTTTAAGCACCCATGCTGTCAATAATAGAAGAAATTTCGACCTTTGCATCGCCTAAAGTTTCTTGTGTTCTCTCTGCTAGTTTTCTAACTTCATCGGCAACAACTGCAAAGCCACGGCCGTGTTCACCAGCTCGTGCAGCTTCGATAGCAGCATTTAATGCAAGAAGGTTTGTTTGATCTGCGATTTCAGAAATCTTTTCTAAAACTTTAAAAATATTTTCATTTTGCATTTTTTTAGAGGCTTTTGAACTTGGTGTTTCATACTTTGAAAGTTGGCTTGTTAAACTTTCTATATATTCATTGAGATGTTGTACTTCTAACGCGAGTTCTTCTTTTTTAGATTCAAGTTGAGAAATATTTTGAGTAAAATCATTTAACTCATCTTCATGTGTATCATTGATGGTCTTAATTTGATGTATAAATTGTTGATTTGCTTTTTCTAAAGTATAAGTTTTTGTTTCATATTCTTGTAGAATTTTCGTTTCTTTAGGTGAGGATTCAAGATGATTAGGTTTTGCTTTTAGTGCTATAAGTTGTTTAGTAAGTTCTCTATTCTGGTTATCTAGTTGATCCATCAGAGAACTATCAGTATGACTTGTATACTTACTTTTATTCAGTATATAACCGATAACAAAACCTAAAACGAGTGTTACAAGTGCCGCGAGAATAGCATATATATAGTAAGATTGTTTTTTATTTTGTGTTGCATAAATGATTTTATCTTTGTAAACTATCTTTTCCTTATATACAACATCTTTAATCTGTGCAGAATTGTTTTGTTTTAAAAGTTGCAAGGCTTCGTTATACATTGCACTATAGCTTTCTTGTAGTTTTTGTACTTGTGTGGATGAAAGTTTGGAGTTTTTATGCATTAAGTTCGCAAAAGATTGCATCGTTTTTGTCTGTATGGCTTGAATCGATTCTATTGTTTTTTCATCACCTGAAAGTGCTGTGAGAATTTTATCATGACTTAAAAGAGTTAGGTAATAAAGTGTGACTTTTTCTTCAGGACTTAATTCATTTGCGATAGTATCTACTTCATTGTTTAGGGCTTCATACTTCTTTTCAAAGTCAGAAGCAAATAATGATAAAGTGAGAAAAAGAAATATGAGAAAAAATTTCATTACTTTACTGCAATAGTTGTTTTACACATACATTAATGCGTTTTCCATCAGCTTTACCTGATAATTCTTTGGAAGCAAGCCCCATTACTTTACCCATGTCCTTCATGCTATTTGCATCAAGCTTTTGAATAATACTTTTGAGTGAAGTAGTAAGTTCCTCATCACTGAGTTGTGCAGGTAAATAAGGGGTATAACAAGCTATTTCGTAAAGTTCGATGTCCATGAGGTCTTCACGATTTGCATCTTTATATTGTGATGCAGCATCATTTCTACGTTTCACTTGTTGTTGAATGATTTTTATTACATCATCATCACTCAGTTCTCGTCTTTCATCAACTTCTATCTGTTTAAATGCACTTGTAAGTAAACGAAGAGCATCCCGTTTTTTTGGTTCTCGATTTTTCATTGCAGATTTTACATCTTGACTTATGATTTCGCGTAATGACATGCTGAGTTTATCTCCCATGGAACTAAAGTTGCTAGTATTATACTATAAATAATTACAAATAAAAGAGAATTTGAATGAAAACGACATTACTCACTATTTTTACACTAAATTATGCTATACTTTTTTTAAGTGGTTGTACAGCAAATTTAACAGATCCAGAGATTGACTTTAAACCACCTGCATATGTTGAGCAAATGCCTTCTCGTGAAGGTAAGCAAGATTTTGTTTCACAGGGAAGCATTTTTGGTCAGGGAGACAATCCCCTTTTCTCAGACAGAAAAGCAATGCATGTTAATGATATAGTTACAGTAGTGATTTCAGAAGTAGCAAAAAGTTCTAATACTGGAGCAAAGCAATTAAGTCGTGTAGATACATCAGCTTTAGGTGGGGGTCTTTTTACAACAACAAATGCAACTGTAAGTGGTTTAGGCGCAAGTACTACAACACAAAGAGCAGCGAATGCTTTAAATGGCGCTACAAATATTGGATTTACATCCAATACAAATAATAGCTTTAAAGGTTCAGGAACAGCAACAAAAGATGCAAGTTTTACAACAACTATTTCTGCTAGAATCGTGAAGATTTTGCAAAATGGAAACTACTTCGTTTCTGGTAAACGTGAATTACTTATTGATGATCAAAAGCAGATTATTCAGATAAGTGGTGTGATTCGTCCTTATGATATTGATCAGTTTAACAACATAAACTCTTCAAAGGTAAGTGATGCTAAAATTTTGTATAAAACAGAGGGAGATACAGATCGTGCAACAAAACAAGGATGGGGTACAAAACTTGTTCAAGCAGTTTGGCCTTTTTAGTATAGTATTAATTTTATCTAGTTCTTTTTTAGGAGCTGGCAGTTTTGAGGATTTTAAAAAATCTCAGTCACAATCTTTTAAACAATACAAAGACGAAAGAGATGCTGCTTTTGGTAGCTACTTAAAGCAACAATGGAAAGAGTATAATGCTCAGTTCGCAAAACCTTTTTATGAAAAACCAAAACCAAAAAAAATAGCACCTGCAAGAGTAAAAAAAATGAAACCTGTTGGTCCACGGGTTCATATCCGAGTGAAAAAAAGAGTTCCAAAAGTACATAAGAAAGTTGCTATTATCTCTCCAAAAGTGCTGGTCAAAAAACCTGTAAAAAGCATAAAAGTCAACAAAACTATAAACCCTACAAAACCAGTAAAGGTAATTGTAAAAAAAGAGACACCAAAAGTTAAAAAAGTTATAAAAACTGTTAGTACTCCAATAGTAGTTATAGCAACACCTCTTGTTCCTGTAAAAAAGTTTACAGCACCAAAAGAAGTAAAGAAAGATATAAACTTTAATTTTTTTGGTTCTAAACTTGGCTTTGATGTAAGTGATAACCTCAAACGAGCACAGTTTTATCCACAAAATCAAAGTGGTATTTCAAGCTTTTTTAATGTTGCAGCTTCGAGTGATTATGAAGATTTACTTAGAGAAATAAAAGTTGTTCATAAAGAGATGAATTTAAATGATTGGGGTGTGTATCTTCTTGTACATCGTGTTGCAGAAGAAATTTTTAGAAATCAAGATGAACAAAATCTTTTAAGCTGGTTCATCTTTAACAAACTTGGTTATGATGTGAAAGTTGGTCTTGCAAAAAAACATGTAATTTTGATGCACCGTAGTAAAAAACTTATTTATGCAACACCGAGTTATTCTTTTGGTAAAAAAAGATTTTATGTTGTTTCTCATTATGCTAAGGGAAAAGTTGGAAGACTGTATACATATAAACAGAGTTATCCGGATGCAAACAAACATTTGGACCTCTCTTTAAAAGAGTTACCAAATTTAGTCAAAAATATTAAAAATAAAACAGTTTCATTTAAACAATCAGGTAAAACATATAGTGCCTCGTTTCCTTACAATCAAAATCTTATAGATTTTATGGCAACTTATCCACAAGCAGATTATGAAACATTCTTCAATGCACCTTTAGAAGAAGAAACTTATAGTGCTATTGCAAATGATCTAAAACAATATATAGATGGTAAAAAAGCCAGTGTAGCTATGAACTTTGTTTTGAACTTTGTACAAAAAGCATTTGCCTATCAGATTGACGATAAGCAGTTTAAAAGAGAAAAAGTTATGTTTGCAGAAGAAACTCTCTATTTTGATAAGTCTGATTGTGAAGATAGAGCAATTCTTTTTTCATACCTTATCAAAGAACTTTTCCATATCAGTGTAGTTGGCGTAAAATATAAAGATCATATGTCTACAGCACTCTACATTCCAATAGCTGGCGATAGTGTGAAAAATGGTAGAAAAAATTATGTTATAGCTGATCCAACATACATTAATGCAAATATTGGTACTAATATGCCAAAATATAAATCTGTCATTCCCGATAGTTTTGTGAAGATTAAGGGATAAAAATGTCTATGAATAAGAATGATTTTTTAACAAATTTACCTGATAATAGAGCCTTAATTCAAGAGCTAAATTTATCGAATAAAGTGAATTATTTTTTACTAAATATTGATAATTTTGCTAATATTAATAATGCTTATGGTTATGATATAGGAGATGCTGTTTTAGTAGAAATAGCAAAATTTCTTGATGTCTTTAAGCCGAAAAATTCTAAAATGTATAGGTTTTGTTCTGATAGATTTGTGCTACTAGCAGAAGATGAGTTAAGTACATATGATATTCAAAAAATATGTGAATCAATACTCTCATTTTTTTCCCATACAGAAATAGCAGTCGAAGATGAAATTACATTTAGAACTTCCTTTACCATTGGTGTTTCTACAGCAAGAGGACTTATAAATATTACCCAAGCAGAATGGGCGATGAAAGAAGCACGAAGTGTTACACGTAATAGTTATAATATTTTTAATCCATCATCTGACTTTATATATAAGCAGCAACAAGATTTATATTGGATGCAAAAGATAAAAGAGGCAGCAGATAATGAAGAAATAGTTGCTTTTTTTCAACCTATTCGTAATAATCATACAGGACGAATAGAAAAGTATGAATGTTTAGCTCGTATTCATGATGATGATGAGGATGTTTCTCCTATCCGTTTTTTAGAAGCGGCAAGGCTAACGGGAAGTACATCTCTTATTACTAAAGCAATTATTATTCAAAGTTTTAAAAAGTTTGCAAATACATCGTATGAATTTTCCATAAACATTACAAGTGAAGATTTAAGTTTAGGGTACTTGGAAAGCTTTTTACTTAAACATGTTAGTAAATGTTGTGTGGCACCACAACGAGTTGTTATAGAAATTTTAGAGGATATCTCATCGCTTGGAGATGAAAAGATTATGCAACAACTCTATTCTCTACGTATGAATGGTTTTCAAATAGCTATTGATGATTTTGGGGCTGAGAGTTCAAATTTTTCGCGCTTGCTCGAAATCGAACCTGATTATATTAAAATAGATGGTTCATTTATTAAAAATATTTTGACAGATGAAAAGAGCCAGATTATAGTGGATGCAATCATTATGGTATGTAGGAAAAGTGGTATAAAAATTATTGCAGAATACATCCATAATGCTGAGGTTCAAGCAAAAGTCGAAGAGCTTGGTATAGACTACTCACAAGGATATTACTTAGGGGCACCCTCTGAAGAACTTATAGAGCAGTAAATAATTAGTAGTTGATAGCTACTTTATAAGTAGGATCATCTTCTTCATAAGTACAGTGTGGTCCTGCTTTTGTTAAAATAGTTTTACAGTCATTACTTAAATGACGAAGTGTAAGGTTTTTTCCTACTTCTTCATACTTTTTAACCATTGCGTCTATCGCTTCAACACCTGAGAAATCAAGTACTCTTGCATCTTTAAAGTCTATTACAACGCGAGGTGGGTCCGTCTCTATGTCAAAGTTATCTGAAAATGTTGTAGCACTTCCAAAGAAAAGGGGACCTTCAAGAGTATAAACTTTTGTGCCGTCTTCTTCAGTAGATATCTTTGCCCAAATACGAGCATGTTTCCATGCAAAAACAAGTGCTGAGATAATAACTCCTGCTATCACTGCAATAGCTAAGTCTTCTACAACTGTAATTATTGTAACAACAATCATTACAAAAGTATCTTCTTTTGGCATATGCTTTAGATGAGAAAAACTCGACCATTCAAATGTGCCTATACTTACCATAAACATAATCCCAATTAAAACACCTACGGGGATTATATTGAGAATATCTGTCATAGAAATAACAAGGACTAAGAGTCCTACTGCTGCTGTAAAAGAAGAGAGTCGTCCGAGTCCACCAGATGTAAAGTTAATGATACTTTGACCAATCATCGCACATCCAGCCATGCCACCAAAAAAGCCACAAGCCATATTCCCACAACCAAGAGCGATACACTCTTTGTTGCCACTTCCTCTTTCATCACTCATTTCATCTAGTACAGAAAGAGTAAGAAGTGATTCTATGAGACCTACTAAGGACATGATGATAGCATAGGGTAAAACCATGATAATAGCATCCATACTAAAAAGTGTATCTGGCAGAATAAAATGAGGGAGTTGTCCTTTAAAAGCTGTTAAATCGGCAAGAGAACCAACAAGTAAAGTGTCTATATTTGTAAAGTAGACTACTACCGTGATGAGAACAATAGCAACAAGACCAGAAGGAACACTTTTTGTAAGTTTTGGTAAGAAGTACATGATAAGCATAGTAATACCAACAACAACATATATACTAATCCCTTGACCTTCAAAAAACTTAAACTGTGCCATTGCTATAACAATTGCAAGACCATTGACGAAACCATATAGGGCAGGTTGGGGTACGAGACGGATAAATTTTCCAAGTTTTAAAACTCCAACAAGTACTTGGATAGCACCTGCAATAATAGTTGCTAAGAGTACATAGTTCAGCATGTGAATGTAGAGTTCATCACCTTGTAGTCCAGCTGACTTTAATAGGTCATTTGCCTCAAGGACAAGGCCTATCATAACAACTGCCACACTTCCTGTCGCACCACTAATCATACCTGGTTTTCCGCCAATTACAGCAGTTACTAAACCTAAAATAAAAGCAGTATACAGTCCAACAATAGGACTTACTCCTGCGATAAAACTAAAAGCAATAGCTTCAGGAACAAGAGCAACAGCAACAACAAGTCCAGAAAGGATGTCATTTTTTATATTTGGCGAGGCGTATTTTTTTATGTCAAACAAATGGGTCACCCTTAAAAATTATAATTTTGAAATTATATCTAAAAATAATATTTTAAAGAGTAGATAATTGCATTTTGGTAACTATTTTGTCCGAGTTGGTAAGAAGCATATCTATACTGTATACCAGGAGTGATGTTTCGCCTTGGATGCCACCAGATTGCCATAGCTCCTTGAACCCCATTATGATTATATCCATCTTTTATATCTCTTTTGAAAGTCATCTCATGCCATTGCGTTAATGTCAAGTTTTGATTTAAAAGAGTGAAGTCATAGTTGAGTACCCATCCGGTCATATATCCATTTTTACCACTATAGTAAGTACTTTTTTGATAATGAGGACCGATAAAAGCTTGTATCCAAAAACCAAAGTCCGTATGTAGTTTGTATGAAAGTCCTAGGACAAAATTACTAACATAAAAAGTTTTAGATTGTAGGTTGTAGTCTTGAATATGTAGATAAAAATTGTGTAAAAGTTTGACATCTAAAACAGGTTTAAGTACATATCTTTGATCATCACTAGGTGTCTCTTTATAGCTATGTGTTGGGTTCTCTATGTCTACAAACATATAAAAATCACCCCAATCAAATCCTGTACCCATCTCTAACTCAAGGTAAAAAAAATCAGCTTGAGGTGTTTGTTCTTTTGTCCTCTTGCTCCAACTTAGATAGTTAGCACTAACATTTTTAAAGTTGTATGTCGTTTTAAATAATTCATCTGCAAATGCATTGAAAACTAAAAGTGATGTAATAAAAAGTGTAAAAATAAATTTTTTCTTCATAAGTGAAAGTATATCAAAAAATTTTATTTACAAAAAAAGAGTAGAATATAAAAAACAATAAATTAGGTTTTAAAAAGTGAAAAATATATATATTGCGGGA
>Ga0256826_1000804_pt1 | contig 19475 bp, 18 predicted proteins | sample CV79metaG_FD_185975 | JGI IMG/M metagenome (GOLD analysis project Ga0256826, IMG submission 185975) | Hydrothermal vent microbial communities from East Pacific Rise, Pacific Ocean - CV79 | ecosystem: Environmental > Aquatic > Marine > Hydrothermal vents | place: Pacific Ocean: East Pacific Rise...
CGTTTGGTTGTTTCTATAGCTAAACGCTACACAAACCGTGGACTTCCTTTTCTTGACCTTATTCAAGAAGGGAATATTGGTCTAATGAAAGCGGTTGATAAGTTTGAATACCAAAAAGGTTATAAATTCTCGACTTATGCTACATGGTGGATTCGTCAAGCAATTTCTCGTGCAATTGCAGACCAAGCTCGTACTATTCGTATTCCAATTCATATGATTGAAACTATTAACCGTATCAACAAAATAATGCGTAAACACCTTCAAGAGCATGGAAAAGAGCCTGATGTTGATACAATTGCTCAAGAAGTTGGACTTTCAGTAGAAAAAGTTAAAAATGTAATCAAAATTACTAAAGAACCAATTTCTCTTGAAGCACCTATTGGTAGTGAAGATGATGGTCGTTTTGGAGATTTTATTGAAGATAAAACATCTGTGAGTCCATCAGACGCAATACTGAAAGATGATTTAAGAATCCAGATTGAGCAGGTTCTTGAACAACTAAACGAAAGAGAAAAAGCTGTTATCAAGCTTCGCTTTGGGATTATGGATGATGAGAGTGACAGAACACTTGAAGAGATTGGAAAAGAGTTAAGTGTTACTCGTGAACGTGTTCGCCAAATTGAATCAAGTGCTATTAAAAAACTAAAACATCCAAAAGTCGGACGACGACTTAAAAACTATATAGAAGAGTAAAATGACATTTGAGCAACAGTGGTTGGAGTATGATTATAATCCTTTTATAGTATTTAATGCTAAAGGCAAAATAACATCTTTAAACGCAGAAGCTCAATTTCTTTTAGGTTTTGCAACGCCAAATGAACTTTTTGAACTAGCTCAGACTCATGCCAATATAAATTTTGGATTTAAAACTACTTTTTTGCAGTTAACTTATGGTAGATATAACTTTTTTGGTATAACCATTGGCTATGACAACGAAGATGAAATCGGAATAAAATTCTATCAGGCACCTTCTTATAAACTTACTACTAAAAAACCAGAAGGTGAACTTGTTAATATTTATACTATTGTAGATTTATGGATAGCTTCGCACTCTATCAACTCAAACTTAAAATTTGAAAAAGAGTATGACCCTACTATTCCAGATATAATTTTAAATTCAAATAATCTTATCAAACTACTCAATAAAATTTATCTCTCTTTTGAAAAAAATGCTTATATAAAAACAAAAATATTTTATAGAGTGGGTGAACATATTAAGTTTGATGAGAAAAAATACAGTATCTTTTCAATTGAAATTATTCCAGATTCACTTAAAAAAGAAAAACTATCTGAGATAAAATCAGTTGCAGAAGAACATGATTTTTATATAGAAACAGGTAAAAGTTTTATTATCAACATACCTATGATTACATCTTAAGAAAAGAGTTCTTTAGCACTTACACTTCCAGCAATTATGCCAAGTGTTAAGGCAGGTAGATAATACCAAAGAGCTAAAAGTTCATTATTTTTTAAAGCAATAAATCCCAACACTAAAAAAATATAAGGTACAAGTCTAAACGCAGAAGCACTACCTCTTGCTCCATACTTGGCACTTTTTAAACTAAAAGTCTTAATCTTAGCTTTTTCTTCTTTTACAATGCTCTTTAAATCCAACTCTTCAGCAGGTGCTTCATTAATTGGTTCATCATCATAAAGCTCATGAGGATCTTCAATATCATCCAATAGATCTCTTTTATCTTCATAATTTCCATGTTCTACTTGAGAATCAACCATTCTTCTATAACCATAAGATGAGCCCATTATTATTAAAAAAGCACTTATAAAAGCAACTTCAATATTTATAAACACAGTATATGAGACAAAGTAAGTAAATAGAATCACTATTTGTAATACTAAAAAAATGCTAATAGTTTTTTTCACCATAATCCTCATCTTCTTCATCTTCTAACTGTTTTTTAATTGCATAACGAGGCTCTTTTGCCAGTTCTTCAAATGCTTTATGTTGTTTTGAATATGCTTTATAAACATTTAAAATTGCAGCTGCAATTCCTATAAAAACACCTATCCAAAATAACCATCCAATACCTGTCAAACTTTTTAAAAGCCAACCAATACCAACTCCCATCAAAACAGCAACAACCATAGAGATACCGAGTGATAAACTATCTGCCGCCTCTATAATTGGCTTAATTCTAGGCTGACGTTCTTCTTTTTGCTCATCATCCATTTATGATTTCTTTAAATACTTTTTCACTTGCAGTGATTGTGTTTTCTATCATTTCATCAGTAACTGCAGTTGATATAAAGCCTGTTTCATACAATGAACAAGCGAAATAAAAACCTTCATTTAACATACCTGCATGAAACTTAGCAAACAGTTCAGCGTCACTTTGAGTAGCATCTTTAAAGTTTTTTACTTGCATTTCATTAAAAAAGAATCCAAACATACTTCCTCTTGTATCAGTTTGCATTTTAATACCATATTTTGAAGCAGCTTCACTCATACCATTTACAAGTCGACTAGCTCGACCATTAAGCACAGCAATAACTCTTGCATTTTGTTTTAATTTAGTAAGTGCTGCATATCCTGCGGCCATTGCTACTGGATTTCCACTTAATGTTCCTGCTTGATATACAGGACCATCTGGTGATAACATATTCATAATTTCTTTACGTGCTCCAAAAGCACCAACAGGCATACCACCACCAATAACTTTACCTAAAGTTAAAATATCTGGTCTAACACCAGTGATAGACTCTGCACCATTTACACTTGCACGAAAACCACTCATGACTTCATCAAAAATCAACAATGCACCGTTTTCATCACATACTTTTCTAAGTTCATGCAAAAACTCTTTATCAGCAGGCACAAGTCCCATATTTCCAGCTATCGGTTCAATAATAACACAGGCGATATCATTAGAATCTGCAAAACATTTTTTTACACTCTCAATGTTATTATATTGGGCTAAAAGTGTGTGTTTTGTAAAGTCCGCTGGAACACCTGGGCTTGATGGGTTTCCAAAAGTTGCAGCACCACTTCCAGCTTCTACTAAAAGTGCATCACTATGTCCATGATAACAACCAGTAAACTTTACAATATCATCACGACCAGTAAATCCACGAGCAAGACGAATTGCACTCATAACAGCTTCAGTTCCACTACTTACAAAACGAACTTTATCAATTGAATCAAAAAATCCAACTACAAGCTTTGCAAGTTCTGTTTCAGCAAGTGTTGGAGCACCAAAACTCAGACCATGTTTTACAGCTTGCATTACAGCAGCTTCTATCGATTCATCACGATGACCAAAGAGTAATGGTCCCCAACTTTGCACATAATCAACATATTCATTACCATCTACATCTTTAAGATAAGCACCCTTACCTTCTGTTATAAAGATAGGAGTTCCTCCAACACTTTTAAATGCTCTAACTGGAGAATCAACTCCACCTGGAATGAGAGTTTGTGCTTCTTTAAATGCTTCTTGTGATGCTTGCGTATTCATTTATGACCTTATATAAATATTTTTCTTATTATATCGAATTAATATTGATTTGATATAATCTGAAAATATAATATATTATTGGACATTTATTGAATAGATCTAAATTCGCTCTTTTTGTTGCTTTGTTAATACACTTACTGATATTTCTTTTATTTTGGATTGTTATGACCATGACACCAGAGACAAAAGAGATAAAAAAAGAGAAAGAAAAAAGAATCAAAATTTCACTTAAAGAGATGCCTAAAAAAGTCAAAACTAGTGGTGATATCAAGAAAAAAATAAAACCACCAAAAATAGCACCTCCTATGCCAAAAGGCTCTCAACTCAAAAAGATAGTACAATCAAAAACTGTCAAATATGAACCAAAAAAGCCAATAAAAAAACCAAAGCTAAATAAACCTACAGCTAGTAAAAAACCAACAAGAATTAAAAAACCAAAAATAGAGCCATTGCCACCAACAAAACCATATATTCCTTACACTCAAAAAGATAAAAATATAACAAAAAAAACAAAGAAAAAAGAGACTCAAATGTCATGGCTTTATGAGGATAGATCTTCAGAAGAGCAAAAAGAGGAACAAAAGCAGAGTCAAAATAGTAGTAGTATTTCACAAGATATCAAAGAATTATATGGTGATACTTTTGGAAAATTAACGCCTGGTCAACAAAAGTATATACTTGATAATCAGGAGATTATGAGAAGAATCACTCAAGAAATATTAAATCGTGTAGCAAGAGTTAACCTACCTAGAAACTTGAATGTCAATAAAAGTAATGTTATAGAGTTTAAACTTCATCCAAATGGAGATATGTCAGATTTTAGATTTTTATCTAAAAGTGGTTACTATATCTTAGATGACACGACAAAAGAGACAATAGAATATGCATATAGTAGATATCCACACCCTGCAGAAACTACTCTTATAAGATATGATGTTTTTTATAATCTTGCAATATATTAAAATAACAGAGTTATATTCTATTGTTTTTTGATATAATGAAGGCTATTTAAAACAACTTATATTAAGGCTCTTCTCTATGCTTAAACATATCATCAAAACACAGGCTTTACTGCTTACATCATTAATATTATTTTCGGGATGTGCAGATGAAAAAAAAACTGTACACAAAAAAGAACTTCCTCCACTTGAAGTACAAACAATTACTGTAAAAAGAGAGCCTGTTCCTATTTGGAAAAGATATACTGCAATGACAAAAGCAAGTAGTGATCAAGATGTTAGAGCTAGAGTCTCTGGAATATTAGAAAAAAGGTATTTTAAAGATGGTCAGTTAGTAAAAAAGGGACAAAAACTTTTTAAAATTGAACAATCAGAATACATTGCCATTCTAAACGCAGCTAAAGCGAAAAAAGAACAAGACGAAGCATCACTTTCTCTAGCAATAGCAGATGTAAACAGATACAAACCACTCGTAGAAGAAGGCTTAGCTCCTCGTGCAACACTAGAACAATATCAAGCAAAACGAGCAGGACTTAAAGCTGCAATATCGGGCGATATTGCTCAAATAGACAAAGCAAAACTACAACTTAGTTATACAGTCATAACTGCTCCAATTTCAGGAAGAGTAAGCGCTAGATATCTTGATGTAGGAAATTTAGTAGGACAAGGTGAATCTACGCTACTAACAAAAATAGTAAAAATAGATCCAATATATGCCTATTTTTCACCATCACAAAAAGATTTTAGACTTTTTCAAAAGTATAAAAATAAAAAAAATTCTTATGCTTTTATCGAAGTGGCTGACAGTATAGAGAAGATAAGACTTGATGGATATGTCGATTTTGCAAATAACACAGTAGATTCCCTTACATCTACAATTACTATGCGTGCAACTATAAACAATAAAGAGTCCAAAATTTTACCTGGTACTTTTGTATATCTAAACCTTTTTATAAATGATACATACAAATTTATGATGATTCCACCAGAAGTTATTTTTTCAGATCAGCTAGGCGACTATGTTTATATTATTGATAAAAGCTCAAAACTTAAGCGAGCTGATATTAAAAAAGGATATGCCACAAAGTACTATGCTAGTGCTGAGACTGGACTTAAAGATGGAGATAAAGTTGTTGTATCTGCTTTAATGAAATTAAAATCAGGAGTTGTTGTTAAAATGACTGATGTAACCGACAAACAAGGCATACAAGCAATATTAAAAAATAATAATCTTATACCACAAAAGAATTAAGCGATGTTTTCAGTTACTTTCATAAAAAGACCAATCTTAGCGATGGTAATCGCACTTATCATAATTATTTTGGGGATTGTATCCCTATTTTCACTTCCAATATCTGAATACCCAGATGTTGCACCTCCAGTCGTAAATGTTAGTGCAACTTATACTGGAGCAAATGCTTTTGTTGTTGAAGATACAGTAACAAGGGTTTTAGAGGATAAACTTAATGGTATTAAAGGTGTTATCTATATGGATTCATCTTCAACATCTAGCGGAGCTTCAAGTATTAATGTCTATTTTAAGCCGGGATATGACATTGACATTGGTGCTGTGGATGTACAAAATAAAGTTTCAACAGCAACAGCATCACTTCCATCTGAAGTAACCCAACAAGGAGTTGTAGTAGATAAACAAAGTCCATCTCTAGTCTGCCTTATAGCTATTAATGGAGATAAAAGATATGATGGAACTTTTCTCTCAAACTTTGTAAATATCAATGTTTTAGATGAGATAAAAAGAATACCAGGTGTTGGTAAAGCTCAAAATATGGGCGAGAAAAAATATGCTATCCGTATCTGGCTAAATCCAGACAAACTAAAAGCTCTTCATCTTACACCAATGGAAGTTATAAATGCAGTAAAAAGTCAAAATAGACAAGCTTCTTTGGGTAAGATTGGTGGTAATCCAACTTTTGACAATCAAAAACAAGAGTTTACTTTAACAACAGAAGGTCGTCTTAGCGAAGTTAGTGAATTTGAAAAAATTGTACTCAAACATAAAAAAGATGGCTCATTAATATATTTAAGTAATGTATCAAAAATTGAACTAGGAAGTGAGTCATATGACTGGAATGCTATAAGTTCTAGAAAACCAACAGGTCTTATTGGTGTCTATCAACTTGGAGAAGCAAATGCTCTTGAAATTCGTGAGAATATAGAAAAGACTTTGCAAAGACTCAAAAGTCGTTTTCCTGAGGGTGTAACATATAGTGTGCCTTATGACACTACAAAATATGTTAAAGTGGCCATTAATAATGTTGTAAAAAATCTTTATATGGCTATTGCTCTTGTAATGCTTATCATTTTTATCTTTTTAGGCTCATGGAGACCTACTGTTATAGCTGCGATAACTATTCCTGTATCACTTGTAGGTGCATTTGCTGCCATGCAAATTGCTGGTGGTTTTTCCATAAACTTTTTAACTCTTTTTGGTCTTATATTGGCCATTGGTATTGTTGTTGATGATGCTATTTTGGTTGTTGAAAATGTTGAGGTTATTATGAATAAAGAGCCGGGGCTTACAATGCCACAAGTTGTTAAGCAATCAATGATAGAGCTTATTTCACCTATTATATCTACAACACTTGTTTTAGTTGCTGTTTTCATACCTGTATCTATGCTTCCCGGAATCACAGGCTCACTCTATCAACAGTTTGCTCTAACTATATCCTTTGCCGTTATTATTTCATCTTTAAATGCACTTACCCTTTCACCTGCGATTTGTGCCATACTTATAAAAAGACAAAAAGAGGGAGAGAAGAAGTTTATATTATTTGAAAAGTTTGATATATTTTTTAATTGGCTAACTTTGAGATACAAAGCTGTCATTACTCAACTTGTAAAGCTTAGATACTTTATGATTTTAGTAATGGGCATCATATTTTACGCTATGTATTATCTCTTTGTGATTATTCCTACGGGTTTTGTTCCCTCAGAAGATAAAGGTGTTTGTATGGTTTCTATAAATCTAAAGCCGGGTACATCTTTATCTCAAACAGGTAAAGTAAGAAAAGAAGTTGAAGATATTATTTATAATATTAAGGGTGTAGAAAATATCGTAAGTGTTGAAGGATATAACATTATTACTTCAGCTATAGATAGTTCATCTCTTGCTATGTTTGTGTCACTCAAGGACTGGAAAGAGAGAAGCGACAAACAAAGTAGTGTATTTGAAATTATTAAACAAATCAAACAAAAAACTTCAAATATCACTCAAGCAAATATCGCTGCGTTTAATATGCCTGGAATTCCGGGTGTAGGAAATGTTGGTGGATTTGATTTTAGATTACAAGATTATCTTTCAGGTGATTTAAACACTTTTGAACATTACACAAACATAGTCATAAAAGAGGCTTTTAAAGACCCTAGAATTGCTTATGCTTTTACAACTTTTGCAACAAATTATCCAATGTATGACATTAAAATAAACAGAGAAAAAGCAAATGCACTTGGTGTTAATATTGCTGACTTGTTTACAACTATGCAAACATATTTTGGCTCTATTTATATCAATGATTTTACAAAATTTGGTAAAGTGTTTAGAGTTTTTGTTCAAGCAGATAAAGATTATAGAAGTGCAAAAGAGGATATAGATAAACTTTTTATAAAAAATGAATCAGATAAAATGGTTCCACTAAATGCACTTATAACTATAAAAGAAAAAATAGGACCACAAAACCTCACTCACTATAACATGTATAGAAGTATTCAGATAAATGGAGCAGCAGCACCAGGATATAGTTCAGGTGATGCTATGAGTGCAATGCAAGAAATAGCGAAAAGAGTTCTTCCTGCTTCTTATGGTTATGAGTGGTCGGGTATGAGTTATCAAGAAACATTAGCTGGTAATTCTCAAATATATGTTGCAGTATTTGTGTTACTTGTTGTATTTTTAGTTCTTTCAGCTCTTTATGAATCTTGGATACTTCCATTAATGATTTTACTTTCCGTTCCAATGGTAATTGCAGGTGCTGTTGGAGGCTTAAATATTATGGGGTTAGCATTAAATACTTTTGCTCAAGTTGGACTAGTACTGCTTGTTGCTCTTGCTGCAAAGAATGCCATCCTTATAGTAGAGTTTGCAAAAGAGCAACGAGAAAAAGGAATAAGTATTATTGATGCAGCTATAAATGCAGGAACACTACGTTTTAGAGCAATTATGATGACTATTCTCTCATTTTTATTTGGTATTTTTCCTCTTGCATTTGCTACTGGAGCTGGTTCTATCACCCAACAATCAATAGGTATCGTTTTAATGTTTGGTATGGTTAGTGCAACTTTTATATCAACTCTTTTTGTTCCCGTACTTTATGTACTGCTTGAAACTATGAGAGAAAAATTTGTAAACGTTGAAGATGAGATAACAAAAAGGGAGTCAATATAATGAAACTGAAGTTACTTACATCTAGCCTCTTACTACTTCTTTTAGTACTAAACCTAAATGCTAAAGAGGTATATAATATTGATGAATTAATCTTAAAAGCACTCAAAAATTCTCCAGACTTAAAAATCAGTTCATTACAATACAATGCTTCACAAGAGAGATCAAATATTGCCTCTGCTAATTACTTACCAAAAGTAGATTTACATGCACAAGTTGGTCTTAATGGCATGAGTGATATTCCTACTGACAACATGCTTAACGATAAACTTTTACTTGGTAACCTTTCACTCAAACAGATACTTTATGATTTTGAAAAAACTAGTGGAAATGTTGATGTTTTCAACTATGAGAGTGAATCTTTTTCTATGTCTAATATGCAATATATTTCTAATAAAAAAATGGATGTAAAATTAGCATACTATGACGTACTCAAAGCCAAAGCCCTGATTGAGGTAAATAAAGAAAATGTTAAATTAAATGAAGCACAACTTTATCGCTCTAAAAAATACTTTACTGCTGGTATAAGAACAAAAATAGATGTTTCAGATGCAGAAGTTGAATTAATAAAATCAAAACTTGACTTACAAAACAGTCAATATAACCTAAAACTTGCATACGCTACACTCGATAAAGTTGTCGGTTTTAGTGAGCTTGAAAGGACTTATAATATTTACTCTAAAAAACTAGATTTAACTAATCTTTTTTCTAGAATAACTAACTACGATTTGACACTTATAAAATCAATTGAGTTTGCTTATGAAAATAGGTATGAGCTAAAACAGTTCTCTTTTCAAATAAAATCTGCACAAGCATCAAGCAGAGTTGCTTCATCACGCTATTATCCAGCTCTATATTTAAATGCAGATTATACAAAACAAGAATTAGATAAATTTAAAACAACTATTCCACAAGATAAATGGCAAGCTTCAATAAACCTTGATTGGAATATTTATGAAGGCGGTGCTACCTCTGCCGATTCACAAGAAAAAAAGATTCAGATAAAGATTACGAAGTCCAAATTTCAAAATGCAAAACTATCAGTTAAAAAAGAGGTTACTCAAGCCTTTATAAATGTTTATAAAATGAAAGATTCGGTTGAGTTATCCCAATCTCTTGTAAAGGTATCAGATGAAAAATTTAATCAAGCTGGTAAACGCTATGAACATGGTTTATCAGATTATATAGAACTACAACAAGCCAGACAAGGGTATATTGATGCCAAAGCATCTTTGGTTATAACTTACTATAATTATTACGCAGCAACAGCTGTTTTAGACAATGTGATTGGAAGATAGCTCATTATTAATGTTACTATTTTACTCATAATGTAAATATATTAAACTATTCTTAATCAAATTATCTAATATATTGACATAAGTCAACACTTGCACCTTTGATTGTGCTAATATAAAAATGTGAATTAGAAATTCAAGAATAGTTCAATATTTAATCTAAATAGGAGATAATATGTCACTTTCAAGAAGAAATTTTCTTAAAAGTTCAGCGGCAGCATCAGCAGCAGCAGCGATTGGTATGAGTGTACCAGCCGAGCTAGAAGCAAGTGCAGCGACAGCTGAAAGTGAATGGAGATGGGACAAGGCAGCTTGTCGTTTTTGTGGTACTGGTTGTGGTATTATGATGGCTACAAAAAATGGTAAGATTGTTGCTGTTAAAGGGGATCCTGCAGCTCCAGTAAATCGTGGTCTTAACTGTATTAAAGGGTATTTTAATGCTAAGATTATGTATGGTGCGGATAGATTAACTCAGCCTTTACTGCGTATGAATGATAAGGGTGAATTTGACAAGCATGGTAAATTTGCTCCAGTAACATGGGAAAGAGCTTTTGATGAGATGGAACTTAACATCCGTAAAGCTCTTAAAGCTAGTGGACCTGAAGGTGTAGCTGTATTTGCATCTGGTCAGTACACTATTATGGAAGGTTATGCTGCTCAAAAGATGATGAAAGGTGGATTTCGTTCAAACGCAATCGATCCAAATGCTCGTCATTGTATGGCATCTGCTGTTGTTGGTTTTTACCAAACTTTTGGTATTGATGAACCGTCTGGTTGTTATGATGATATCGAACTTACTGATACAGTTGTATCTTGGGGTTCAAATATGGCTGAGATGCACCCTATTCTTTGGTCACGTGTAACAGATAGAAAACTTTCAGATCCAGAAAGAGTTAGAGTTATCAATATGTCTACTTATAGACATAGAACTTCTGACCTTGCAGATATAGAGATTATATTTACACCAAATACTGACCTTGCTATGTGGAATTACATTGCTCGTGAAATAGTTTATAATAATCCTGATGCAATTGACTGGGACTTCTTAAAGACAAACATTGTATTTGCAGCGAGTCCTGTAAATATGGGTTATGGTATGAGAAGAGCTGGTGAAAAATCAGTTATGCCAGTAAGATCAGACGGTTCAGCTGGTAAATATAATGCTAAAGAGATGGAAACATATAATCATGAAATGGTTCATAAAGTTTCTGAAAATGAAGCTCCAGCCCTTGCTGCTTATGGTTACAAAGCTGGCGATGATATGATTAACAAACCAGCTGGTCTTAAACACTGGGAAATTTCTTTTGAAGAATACAAAAAATTTCTTGCACCATATACGCTTGATTATGTAGCAAAAATATCTAAGGGTGATCCTGATGAAGATATCAATGTATTTAAAAAGAAACTTCAAACTTTAGCTGATTTATACATTGAAAAAGGTCGTAAAGTAGTATCTTTCTGGACTATGGGTATGAATCAACATACACGTGGTACATGGGTAAATACTCTTTCTTACAATGTTCACTTTATGTTAAATAAACAAGCGCTTCCAGGTTCTGGTGCATTCTCACTTACTGGTCAACCATCAGCTTGTGGTACTGCTCGTGAGGTTGGTACATTCTGTCACCGTTTACCTGCTGATATGATGGTAAAAAATCCTCATCATAGAGCAAAAACTGAAAAAGGTTGGCATATTCCTGCTGGCACTCTAAATCCAGTTGGTAACCAACATATCATGAAAATTCATCGTGATATTGAAGATGGTCTTGTGAAGTTTGCATGGGTAAATGTATGTAATGCTTATCAAGATTCTGCAAATGCAAAACATTGGATTAAAGCAGCTCGTGAAATGGACAACTTCATTGTAACTTCTGATGGTTATCCTGGTATTTCAGCAATGGTATCTGACCTCGTTCTGCCATCTGCAATGATTTATGAAAAATGGGGAGCTTATGGAAATGCAGAGCGTCGTTCTCAACATTGGAGACAACAAGTTATTCCTGTAGGTGATGCTATGAGTGATACTTGGCAATGGATGGAACTTTCAAAACGCTTTACTGTTAAAGATTTATGGGGTCCTTATACTTTAGTTGGTGGTAAAAAACTTGCTGATGTTCGTGAAGCTGCACATAAAATGGGTTACACTGATGATACAACAATGTATGAAATTTTATACGCAAATGAAAGAGCAATAAAAAATTATCCAATTGATTTAGATTCATTCCCACAAAAAGGTTATGATAACTCTGATTGTAATGGCGATAGCAGAAATGTAATCGGTGGAGACGGTAAAGTTGCAAAAGGTTGTGGATTTATGGTTCATGAGTATCTTTGGGAAGAGTATGCTTCATTTGGTCGTGGTCACGGTCATGATTTAGCAGACTTTGTAACATATCATAAAGTTCGTGGACTTAAATGGCCAGTTGTTGATGGTAAAGAAACTCCGTGGAGATTTAACGTTAAGTATGACCCATATGCTGCTGCAGCTGTTGCAAAATCTGGAAATGGATCAACACATGCTTTCTATGGTCCTCTGGCAAAAGCATTAAGCCAAGGTGACTTAAGAGGTATTACGGATAAAAAGAAAAAATCTTTGAAAGACAAAGCTAAAATATTTGCTCGTCCATATATGGATCCACCAGAAGTTCCAGATGCTGAGTATGATACTTGGTTATGTACTGGTCGTGTTCTAGAACACTGGCATTCAGGTACTATGACTATGCGTGTTCCTGAACTTTTCCGTGCAGTTCCAGAGGCTTTATGTTATATGAACCCTAAAACGGCAACTGAAAAAGGTCTAAAACAAGGTGACTTGTGTTGGGTTGAATCACGTCGTGGTAAAGTTAAAGCTCATGTTGAGACTCGTGGTAGAAATAGACCTCCTCGTGGACTTGTATTTGTTCCATGGTTTGATGAAAAAGTATTTATTAATAAAGTTTGTCTTGATGCGACTTGTCCTCAATCAAAACAAACGGATTATAAAAAATGTGCAGTAAAAATTTATAAAGCATAAATAGGAAGAGATAATAAAAATGAAAAAGCATGCGTTGAGTGATAGAAGAAAGTTTATTCTTAATATGGCAAGAGGTGTAGGTCTTGCTACTATGGGTGGGCTTGTGTGGAGTGCATTTATTGATGAAGCAACTGCTTCATCACTTATGCTTCGTCCTCCAGGTGCTCTTAAAGAAGAAGATTTTCTTAAAACTTGTATAAAGTGTGGATTATGTGTTGAAGCATGTCCATACGATACTTTATCACTAGCAAAGCCAGGGGACAAAAAACCTCTTGGTACTCCATTCTTTACACCAAGGGATATTCCTTGTTATATGTGTACAGACATTCCATGCGTACCAGTTTGTCCTACTGGCGCATTAGACGAATCATCTGTCACTACAGAAGGTGTATTAGATATAAATGTAGCTGAAATGGGTCTAGCCGTTATAGATGAAGAGAGTTGTATAGCCTTTTGGGGTATTCAGTGCGATGCATGTTATAGAGCTTGCCCTATTTTAGGAGAAGCTATAACTATTGAATATCAAAAAAATGAGCGTACGGGAAAACATGCTTTTATGAAACCTATCGTTCATGCTGATGCTTGTACTGGTTGTGGAATGTGTGAACATGCATGTGTAACTGAAAAAGCAGCTATTCAAATTTTTCCAAAAGAGTTGGTACAAGGAAAAGCTGGAAATTACTATATTAAGGGTTGGGATAAAGAGGATGAAAAGCGTTTAAAAGATGCTGGTGAAATTCATACAACAACTGATATTAGTAGACAGAAAGCTTCAGACAAACTAAATGGTGATTTATTAGAGGACTTGTACGAATGAAAACTCTATGGAATAATTACAGATATCTATTTTTGAGACGATTCACTCAAATTGGTCTATTATTTTTATATTTTGGAGCTAATGCTTGGGGTTGGACGATTCTCCAAGGTAACCTAAGCTCTTCATTAATTTTAAACGTAGTTCCCATGAGTGATCCTTATGCAGCGCTTCAAATGCTTGTAGCGGGAGCACTTCTCTCATCAGATTTATTGTTGGGAGTATTAGTTGTCACGCTCTTTTACTTTTTAATAGGAGGAAGAGCATTTTGTTCTTGGGTATGTCCTATTAATATGGTGACTGATTTTGCTGAATTTGTAAGAGAACTTATAGGTATGAATAAGTTAACTGGTGTAAAACAACCTGCATCAAGAAACCTTAGATATTGGATTTTAGCGATTAGTCTTGTCGTATCTGCCTTTATGGGAGTTGCTGCGTTTGAATTTATATCTCCTATATCAATGGTTCATAGGGGACTTGTCTTTGGCTTAGGATTTGGATGGGCGGCGGTGCTTATCATTTTTCTATTTGACTTATTTGTTTTACGACATGGGTGGTGTGGACATATATGTCCACTTGGTGGATTTTATTCACTAGTTGGTAAATATAGTTTTATTAAAGTACATCACCTTGAAGAAAATTGTACTTTATGTATGAAATGTAAGGTAGTTTGTCCTGAAAATCAGGTACTACATATGATAGGTAAAGAGTCTTTACCTGTCTTGTCTGGAGAATGTACAAACTGTGCGAGATGTATCGAAGTGTGCGATGATGATGCTTTAAGTTTTTCAATTAGAAGCATGGCACAAAACAAAAAAACGGGAGAGTAAAATGAAAGTAATAAATAAAATAACACTTGGTTTAGTTGCTGCAACTCTACTTTTTGTTGGATGTAATGAAAAAGTTACTCCAACAAAAGCAGAAGTTGTTAAGCCAACTATTAGTGAAGATTCATTAGGTTTGAGAAAAACAACACTCTATAATGAAAATGTAAAACCTCATGGAACTTCTTATAGTTCAACGTATGCAGGAAGTGGACATAAAATTGAAAGAGCATTTCAAGATGCTCCACCAATGATTCCACATGATGTTACTGGTCTTATACCTATTAAAATAGGTGATAACCAATGTTTAGGTTGTCATATGCCAGAAGTAGCTACAAGTATGGGTGCAACACCAATTCCACCTTCACACTTTACAGACTTCAGACCAGTTACAACTATTGCAGCTGATGGAGAATTAGAAAAAAATGGTCATGTCATTAAAAATACTTCAAGTGAAACACTTGCAAATGTATCTATAAAATCTACACATGGAAAACTTTATGGTGGACGTTATAACTGTACACAGTGTCATGCTCCACAAGATACTGGTGTTTTAGCAGTACCAAATACTTTTAAAGCTGACTATGCGAACAAAGATGGTGCAACTAAATCTCGCTGGAATGGTGATAGACTTATGGAAGGTATCGATACTTACGATAATAGTAAATAACGATGCACAGAAGAGAGCTTTTTAGCTTTCTCTCTGACTCTGTAAAAAATGTAGTCAAAGAGAAAAAAGAAGAAATACTAAGAATAAGACCTCCGTATTTTGGAGATATAAATGCTTTTGACATTGAGTGTCAAAATTGTGAAGGTTTATGTGCCACTTCATGTCAAGAGCAAATTATTATAATAGGAACAGACAAAACGCCCCAACTTGATTTTTCAAAAAGTGGTTGTACCTATTGTGATGATTGTGCTGTAGTATGTACGCCTAATGTTTTAACGATAGAAAATAAAAAATTAATTGATGCTAATATAGTAATTAGCCAAACATCTTGTATGAGTTGGGAAGGTGTTATGTGTTTTTCTTGCAAGGATCCTTGCTTAGAAGATGCCATAGATTTTCAGGCGATGTTTATGCCGACTATTAATCAAGACAAATGTACATCATGCGGATTTTGCATTAGTAGATGTCCATCATATGCTATAAATATTGAGGCTAAAAAATGAAAAAAATACTAATATTATTACTAATGGTCAACTCTCTTGTAATGGCGAAAAGCATCAAAATGCCAATCGCTACATTTCAAGCTGATGGTGCAGTTACAGATATAATTTATAAAGATGCAAAATTATATGCTTCAACTTCCGCAGGGGTAGTTGATATATTTGATATGAAAAGTAAAAAAATTATCAACAAAATAAAAATTCCAAAAATTAAAAATTTTATGGGTGATGATATAAATGCAAAAATCTATTCTGTGGATATTTCAAATAACACAATACTTTTACTTGCTCAAGGTTTGAGAGGTTTTAGAGAAGTTTATCTCTATAATAATTCAAAGATAAAAAAGATTATCAATGTCTCAGATAAACTCACCATTGCAAAAGCAAAATTTATAGATAACGATAATATACTTCTGGCACTTCTTAGTAATGATATAATCTCGTACAATATAAAAACAAAAAAAGAAAATTGGAAAGTACAAGCTTCTATGTCAAAATTTTCTAACTTTGCTATGAACGAAGACAAAACAAAGGTAATTATCGCTGATGAATCTGGAGATTTACATCTTATAGACGTAAAAAGTTCAAAGTTACTCAAAACATTAAGTGGACAAAATCTTGATAATGTTTTTGCTCTTGACTATAAAAACAATACTATTATAACAGCTGGACAAGATAGACGTGCTGTAGTATATGATTTAACTTCTAATTCAGCATACTACAAAACATCTCATTTTCTTATATATAGTTCAGGTTTATCTCCTAGTGCTAAGTTAGCTGCGTTTGCAAGTGATGAGAAGAATAATGTTACTGTTTTTAAAACATCAACGAAAACAAATATTGCTGTTTTTGGTGGAAATAAAATGACATTAACAAAAATACTTTTTATAAATGAAAATAATTTTTTTGTTGCAAGTGATGACAAAGTTATCAATTTTTATAAAATCAAATAGGAGTCTGAGATGGAATATAATATGAGTGAATTTTTAGTTGAAACAACTGTTCCTGAAAATGAATTAATTATTTCAAGAACTGATTTAAATGGTAACATTACTTATGCAAATGAAACTTTTTGTGAAATAAGTGGTTATGAGATAAATGAACTTATAGGAAAACCCCATAGCATAGTAAGACATCCAGATATGCCAAGTGTTACATTTAAAGATTTATGGGAAACTATAAAAAATAAAAAGCAATGGAAAGGTGTAGTGAAAAATATGCGTAAAGACAAAGGTTTTTACTGGGTTGAGGCAATAATCTCAGGAGTTTATAAAAATGGTGTCTTAGTTGAGTACAAATCGCTCAGAACACCAATCACTTATGAAGAAAAACTAAAATATCAGAAATTATATGATATTATAAGAGCCGAAAATGGCGAACCTAAACGCAGTGTTATATATAATTAAAGGATTTTAAAATGAATATATCAAGTATAGTAGTACAAACAGTTCCAGAACATTTAGAAGAGGTTGTAGAGAGTTTGAAAAAATGTGAAGTATGTGACTATCACATGCATGATGAAAAAGGTCGTATAATCATAACTATAGAAGGAAAAGGTGTTTCTGAAGAGTTAGAAAAGCTTAGAGTTGTTGAAGACATTCCTTTTGTTTATGCAGCAGACATGCAAATGGCATATAGTGAAGATGAACTTGATGAGCAAATTGATTTTATAAATAATCGTGATATAGTTCCAAAAATTTTAAATGACACAGATGTTGATGTAGACAAAGTTGTTTATAATGGCGATATGAAAAAACGTGATGATATGGTTGCCTTTGCAAATCAGTTTGATTCAGCAAAAGATAGAGAGGGAAAATAATGGCTGTTGTTTTTGAAGCTAAAGTTTGTGTAAATGAAGGTGACACTTGGTTGATAGAACTTAAGGATACTGTTGATGGTAAAATCATGCTATGTAATGATTTAGATGAGCTTGAAACAAATATAGAAAAACTCGGTGAAGATTATGGTGGTCATATTGATGAAGTCAAATGGCTAAAAGAAGATGATGTCTCTGAAATTATCATGGATGATTTAAGAGTAAAAATGGCTGAGCATAGAGAAAAGATAGAAACAGATCGAGGTGAATCAATAACTCCAACGCTAGAAGAGGAAAATAAACATTAAAATTGACATAAATCAATAATTATCATTTATTATTAAGATAAACTTTAGTTAACTTAATTATTAAAGGATAAAAATGAAAAGAATGTTATTATCAATGGCAGCGGTGCCATTACTAATGAGTGGTTTATCTGTGAGTGCAAGTGCAGATGATGGTGTAAATATTTTAAATGATGTTACAGTGAAGGGTGAGATTCGTCCTAGATTTGAGACAGCTCAAGTAAGTGGAAATAGTAAAGATAGAGCTAATGCATTAACTGCACGTACGCATTTGGTTGTATCTGCTGGTCTTCTTGGTATTGAAAACTTAACAGCAACAATTGGTCTTCAAAGTGTAAATAACTTTGGATATGCAAATTATAATAGTACTGCAAATGGAAAAGTTGCTTATGATGTAATTAAAGACCCTAACTTTGCAATGCTTTCTGAAGCTTCTATCGATTATAAAGTTGGAAAGACTGCTTTACATGCAGGTCGTTCACACGTAAACTTAGACAATCAACGTTTTATTGGTACAGTTGGTTGGAGACAAGTTGAGCGTTCATATGATACAGTATATGCTGCAAATAACAGTCTTAAAGACTTAAATTTATTAGCTGCTTATGTTTATGGTTTCCAAGGTGTTGGAGCTGCTCCAACAGCGAACACAAACACAATACTTTTAAATGCAAAATATAAAGTAGCGGATGCGTTAACAGTTACGGCTTATGACTATATGATAGCTTCATTAAGTGATACTTATGGTATTGCACTTACTGGTAAAGTTGATGTTGGTGCAAAAATCAGCTATCGGGCAGAATATGCTATGCAAGCAGATCCTACTATGGAAATTAATAACGCTACTGTAAAAGCTGATGCTGACTACTATAACCTAGATTTAGGTACAAACATCTCTGGAATTTTAGCTGGTGTTAATTATGAAGTATTAAGTGGTGCAGATGGTAGTAAAACTACATTTAATCCAGCACTTGGTACAAATCATAAATTTAATGGTTGGGCTGATGTATTTTATGTTGCTAGCAAACCAGTAGGTGGTTTAAAAGATGCTAATGTACGTTTAGGTTATAAAGCTAAAGGATTTGGAAAAGTTCTTGCTGTATATCACGACTTCAAAGCTGATACAGATATGGCAAGTACAACAGGTGTAACAGATGACTTAGGTTCTGAAATTGATGTTGTTTATGTAAATGCAATTCCAGGTATTAAAAACCTTAAAGGTCTTGTAAAATATGCTTCTTATTCAAAGGGTGAAGCTACTGGCTATACAAATGACAAAACTGTAGGTTGGGTACAATTAGACTATAAATTCTAGTCTTTCTCTTTTTTCGATTTTAAATTTCACTTATACCAAGCTTCCTTGCTTGGTATATCTAGAGAATGTTTTTCCATTCTCTAGCTTTTCCTTGT
>Ga0256826_1000805_pt1 | contig 19469 bp, 21 predicted proteins | sample CV79metaG_FD_185975 | JGI IMG/M metagenome (GOLD analysis project Ga0256826, IMG submission 185975) | Hydrothermal vent microbial communities from East Pacific Rise, Pacific Ocean - CV79 | ecosystem: Environmental > Aquatic > Marine > Hydrothermal vents | place: Pacific Ocean: East Pacific Rise...
GGAATCGAGTTTAGAATGATGTCGAATAAAGAGCTAGATTCTGAATTAAACTCAGAATGACGGAAAATGAAGAAAATTATTAAAGGAAAAAATATGCAAAATATTAAAACTATACTATTAAGTCTACTGATCATCACTGCATTTAGTGCTTGTTCAGAGAAAAAAGAGCCACCTAAAACAGTTGGTAGTGGAATGAAATGTGGTGCTGGTAAATGTGGGGCCAATATGTTTGATGGTAACTCAGCATTAGCCAAAAAGAAAAAAAACATACTCTCGCAGATGAGTGAAGATGATAAAAGAAAAAACTGTGTTATATCAGCAAAAACTACAAAAGAGGTCTACGACTGTGTTCGTAATCATGAGACAAAAAAACTCTCACTCAAATGTGGCGATGGTAAGTGTGGTGATACTATGAAAGAGCCTAAAAAAGTTGTCAAAAAAGAACCTGCGATGAAATGTGGTGCTGGAAAATGTGGTGATTCAATGAAATAATAAGATATTTTTTAAAATATCTCATTATTAAACAGTTTATTGTAATTTCCTTTTTGATTTCATGTTATAATTTATCTCATGAAAATTGTTCAGACGAAAATCAACTCTAATCATTCTCACTCTATTTTAAAGGTTGACTCTTTACATATGGGTCAATACCTAGTCTTTGATATTTATATTCAACGAAATAGTGACTATATCATTATTATCGAAAAGGGTACTATCTTATCTCAAGCACTATTTACAAAACTAGAACATCAAGAGAAACTTTTTATTTTAAAAGAGGATATTTATAAAAAAACGCTCACATGCAAAAGTTTGCAAGACTACACACTCAATAATCAAAAAAGTATTAGTTTAAATCTTACTATTTTAAGCAGTATTAACAAAAAAATATTTACAAAATATTTAAATTCTAAAGAGGATATTATAGAGATAGAGTGTGTAAAATCTCTTGTAAAATCTATTATATTTCTTGTTCAAGCTAACCCAAATTTTCTCAAAGAGATAATCCCTTATTTTGAGAACAAGCATGAACTATCAACTCACTCCCTCAATGTAACTATCTACTCTCTGTCTTTGGGTCGACTTATAAAACTCACAAATAGTGAACTATTACAATTAGGAATTGCCAGCCTACTCCATGATTTAGGGCTAAAAAAAGTCGATGAAAAACTCCTTGAAAGAGATGAAAAACTCACTATTGAAGAGATGCAAAGTATACAAAAACACCCTTTATACAGTACTCAAATTATAAAACAGAATCTCATTTTTGACCCCTATATAATTAATGCTATAACCCATCATCATGAAAACCATGATGGAACCGGTTATCCTGATTCTCTAGAAGCAAGGGAAATTAGTACCTTTGCCTCTATTATATCTATAGCAGATGTTTTTGATGCCCTTACAAATAATCGACCTTCAAGAGAAGCTTACAAATCTTTTGAAGCCTTAAAAATTATGATGCAAGATGTGTCAATGACACATAAATTTAAACATGATTATTTACAACTTTTTTTAAAACTCTTCTAAGTTAAGCCTGCAAAAGTTCTGCTAAGGGTTCCTCTTTATTAAGAGACAAATCAATCTGCGATATATTGCCACAAGTTCCATCCTCATTTAAAAATATGCCGCAAGATTTCATCTTACCTAGTGTCTGATTTAACTCTGTCTTATAGGAGAATTCACTTGAAGTAGAGTTAAGATAAATAGCTCCAATACCAACTTCACCAAGACCAACTAACTCTCGCTCTTTGCTCTCATCATCCCTAAGCCATATCTGCAGTTTATCAAATATGGAGTCATTCTCATCTATCCAGCTATTGCCATCTAGATCATACTCTGCTAACTCACCAAATCCATCACCAGTTTTTGTCCCAAAGAGTTCACTCCCTTGGTTTACAATACCATCCCCATTTCTATCGAGTGTTAAAAAACCATTTCCTGCCTTTAGTTTTGAGATTTGATCTTCTTCTCCATCATTATCTAAATCAAAAGAGAAAGTATCTTGTGAAAGTGCTGGTATCTCCCCATCAAAATTTATAACAAGTGGGTCAAACGCGGTGTAGATATCTATACGATTCTCGATAATAAAGCTTCTACTCATAGAGAAATTTAAATCAATGTCAAAATCACCCTTATCTGTTTTAACACAACCCTTCGTTGAAAAGTCTAAACTTTCGCACTCCTCATAACGTTCAAAATAGGATATTTGAGTCATACCCTTCTTCTCATTTTCTTGCATCTCAGGTTGCACTCTTTGTTGCAGCATAGTAATTAAGTTTTGGATTATTTCATCTATACTTTTTGTTTCAAAAAAACCAAATCTATCACTTATTGGTTCTGTACTTAATGGAGGTTTTTCGGGGAGTTCTTCGAGGTTTTCATAGGAAAAAAATGTGGAGAAACTTAACTTCTCTTCTATGATACTTTTGTACTTTGTATGCTCTGAGCTCATACCTAGCTCATGTGCTTGGATTTTCATAACCGAGCCTTTTTTTAAGACATTAGTTCATCCTTGTCGTCTTGGTTTAAGTAGGGAACTTCTTGTCACCCTCTGAGGTTTATAGAGCAACAAAAGTACCAAAGAGTTAAACTCTCAACTCTTTTAAAATCACCTCAGCCACACGAAAAGAGTTTGCATAGATAGTCCAAGTATAAGGGACACTCCCTCCTGTTGGCATAAAAGAGGCATCTGTTACATAGAGATTTTCTAGATCGTGTGCCTTGCAGTTTTTATCTAAAACTGAAGTTTTTGGATTCTCTCCAAACCTACATCCACCAGCAACTAAGTTTGGTGGAGGAGCAGAGGAGATCCCCATACTAATCTCCTCTGCTCCCATAGCTTCAAGAACCTTTAGCGCATTTTTTGCTAAGTGTGTTCCTACTTCTACATCTTTAGGATGTCCCCAGAGATTTATAGCACCAACACTTATACCAAACTTATCTTTTGCCTCTTCATCTATACTCACATAACACTCATCTGTTGGTAACCAGTCGTTAAAGACTTCAAAACTCAAAACTCTTGAAGTTGTAAGTCTCTGCTCTATCCTTTTTTTAAGAGCATCACCCCAGATAAGCTCACCTTCATCGTTATAAAACTCTCTTGTAGCACGGCTAATGATATTTGCATGTTCAAAAAGAAAATCAATGGTTCCGCCCTTATGATATCTCCCCCCATCTTCAAACTCATACCAATCTTGCAAACTTCTGTTAAAGAAAAGTCCCGGCTGCATCAACTGAGTCTGCTGCTCTTTTGTAAGCTTATCAAAGTTAAATCTACCACTCCCAGATCCACCTCCAGAGAAGATAAGATTCTTTCCTACTTCACCACTAGAGTTTGCCATTCCATTTTTAAAAAACTCATTTTTTGAGTTTAAAAGCAGACGTGATGACTCTATAGCCTGAGCTGATAAGACAAATATTTTAGCCTTAATAGTTTGGGTTTTCAAATCTTTATCATAATAATATGCTTTGGTGATTTTAGATTTATTACTATCTAGCTTATATACAAAAGCTTCGGTGACAACTTTTGCAGAGCACTTTTGAAGCAGTGCAGCTCTCGCACTCCCCTTTGCTCCCGTTGCACATCCATAGCTTCCACAGAAGTTAGAGTATGAGCATCCTCTGCGTTTAAGTGCATCTTTTGGCAGAACTGCACGCGGTGTTTGGATTGACTCAAACCCAAGTTTTTTACAAGATTTGTCAAACCAAGAGGTAACCGCATTTACTTCTAAAGCAGTGTAAGGAAAAGTAGAAGTTGAACGCGGTTCTGCAAACTTATGTTTCGCGATAACACCACTCACTCCAACAACTCTCTCAACCTTTTCATAATAAGGCTCTAACTCCTCATAACTAATAGCCCAGTCAACTACATTTGCACCCTCTATCTCACCATAAGTAGAGAGTAATTTAAAATCATTAGGCTTCATTCTATGAAAATAACCACTCATTAGATTTGAAGACCCTCCAACCATAGAGCCATTCCAAAAACTCCAAGAGTACTCAGCTCCATCATAGCGAGTTACCTTCCCATCTTTTTCGCGGTCATAGATGATATGGCGTTCATCTTTAAGTAGTGGTGTAAACTTATCTCTTCGTGAGACTGCTAACTCATCTTTTGAGAAATCATCTTCTGTATAGTTTTTTCCTTTCTCTAGGACCACAACACTAAAACCCGCATTTGAGAGTTCATAAGCGATGGGCGAGCCACCTGCTCCACTTCCTATTATACATACATCATATTTCACAGTAGTACCTTTTTTGGTCTTGGAAGTCCCATATCAAAGGAGAGCCATTTATGTGCACTCTCATTTGGGTTGACTCCATAAATTTTATCACTAAAAGTGGCTTCCATTATGTAGCTTAAAAGAGCTGCTATCCAAGATTCACCCCAGTTCTCTTTAGAGATGATTTGAAGTACTTTTTGGCGTTCACTTGAACTTAGTTTTGCATAAACGCGGTCATACTTTAAAATTGCCTCTTCGTTTAACCACTGCACACCATTTCTCAAAAAGTTTTTATCTTCTTGGCTTACCCGAGAGTGATTCAAAATAGTAGTGAGATAGGCAGAGACATTTACATCTAAATCTTTTGAGAAAGGAAAAAGATCCTCTTGCACTAAATCTATAGTTTTACTTGGAGATACAGCACCAAAAACATCATAACCGGACATGACTAATACTGCTGTAGTAAGAAGAGAGGCTTTTAAAAAAGTTCTTCGTGAGTTGAGTAACAAGTGAGCATACCTTTATATTTAAGTATTTTAATTGAAAACTCTGATTAATTACAGATTAGACCCTAAATTGATATGCCTTGAGTACAAGTTTAGGGTGACGGAGCCATCGTCATTCTGGGCTTGACCCAGAATCTAGTTACTAATTGTTCAGAGAGTTCAATTATACAAAAACTATGTGTAGCATTTGTGCAACTATTTTAATCTATACGGAGTTTATATCCTGAACCAGAGACATTTTCAATAAAATCAAACTCTGTCTCCGCTCTTAGTTTTTTTACAACTGTTCTGAGTGCCGTAGAGGTCATAACCTCATTTTCATTACTCCACAGAGCTTTTTCTATACTTTGGTATGTAACTAAGTTTCCCCTGTTCTCAATAAGTAAATTCATTAAAGCTCTCTCTTTTTTTTGAAGGCTTATCTTTTTGTCTGTTTCAACAAGAGAGCCATTAAGTCTATCATAAGAGAGTTCTTTAGAAATCTTCACATAGATATTTTTAGTCTCATTCAATGTTTTTGCAACACTAAGAAGAGCCTCTTTTATCTTTGAAAATGTAACAGGTTTTATAATATAAGCTTCAATTTTTAGATTTACACTGCTTAAAAGATACTCATGTGTACTATATGCACTCAACATGATAACAGGGAGACTTCTACTCTCTTTTCGTATAGCTTGGACTAACTCAATTCCATTCTTTTTAGGCATCTCTATATCTGTTATAAGAAGATCTATTTTTTCATTTTGAAATATTTCAAAAGCTTCTTCACCATCAGAAGCCACTTTTACATTGGAGCAGAACTCTTCTAATATTTCAGATATAATTTCTTGAGTGCTAAAATCATCTTCAACATAAAGAATAGTTATATCCTTTAAAATAGCACTTAAAACTTGAGTGATTTGCATATAAAGATACCTCGTACAAAGTGAAATTATGAACAAAGATACTACCATAGATGAACTAAAAGAACAGATAAATCTCTTAAAGAGTGAGAGAGAGCAACACCTTTCTCTTTTTGATAAAGGTGAGGTTTCACTTTTTAAATGGAACAATGATGAAGGCTGGACAACTGCCTATGCTTCGAAAAATGTCTACACACTCTTTGGGTATACGGCAAAGGAATTTTTAAATAAAGATATAGACTATGCAGATATTATCCATAAGGATGATTTTCAAACTGTTTATGATGAAGTTATTCATGCACTTGATCATAAACTTGACTATTTTACACACACAACATATAGAATTGTAACTAAAGATAAAACTATAAAGTGGGTTTTAGACAACACCTATATGATTAAAGATGAGAGTGGTGAAGTTTCACATTTTTTAGGAACTATCTCAGATATTACAGATCTTAAAAACTATGAATCAAATCTAGAAGAGATGGTGCAAAAGAAGAGTGATGAGAATCTACGTCAAAAAGATATTTTATATAGACAGAGCAGACTTACTACTATTGGAGAGACTATACAAAATATTTCACATCAGTGGAGACAACCTCTCAATCAAGTCGCCTCAAACATAGCAAAACTTGAGATGCTCAATGAAAAAAAATTTCGTAACGATGACATTGCATCTATTATTAGCAGTGTCAATGGTTCCTTAGAGTATATGTCTACAACAATTTCTGACTTTAACAACTTTTTTGCACCTCAAAAAGAGAAGACCTTTTTTAGTATAAAAGATGTTATATATGATGCTATTCATATTATAAGGCCCTCTTTAAATAGTGCTAACATAAGCTTACAACTCAAACTAGAAGAGAGTATAACAGCTATAGAGGGTCATGAAAATGAACTTATTCAAGCACTCTTAATTCTTTTAAACAATGCAAAAGATGCTCTCTTAGTTAAAAAAGCAAAAGTAGATTTCAATGCAAACATAACCCTAAGTTTGTACAAAAAAGGGAGTAAAATCAGACTATCAGTAGAGGATAATGCAGATGGAATTGACTTGAAAATAATAGATAAAATTTTTGAACCCTATTTTACAACAAAGTTTAAGAATCAAGGTACAGGAATAGGTCTATATATGTGTAAAATGCTCATTGAAAAAGAGATGGATGCTAAAATAGATGTAAAAAATACTTATAATGGAGCTTTGTTTACAATTATATTTAATATATAAGAAACTTATATAGACACAAAAAAGACACTTTATTATCATACAATATAACAATAATTAAAAATCATGGAGTTATAATATGTTTTTTGGAAATAATACAGAATTAGAGAGTAAGATTAAAGTACAAGGTGCACGAATAAAAGAGCTAGAGGAGCAACTCCTTCAAGCAAACACTCAAAATGAATCACTACAGAAGCAGTTAAGTAGTGAGCATGATAGTGCAATAATGAATACTCTTATAAAGTCACTTACACAAGGGCTGACTGATGGGTGCGATAGAGACCTAAAAATGTTACAGACAGATTTAGGAGATAATCTAGGTGCTTTAGAAGATATCAATAAAAGAAATACAAGTAATTCTGAATTTACAGATGGCTGTAGCTTGGAAATTCATAAACTTGTAGACACTCTACAATCTCTTCTAGAACATATTAACTCCACATTTGAGCAGGTTGATACTCTCAACAATAATGTAGAAAGTATCGCAGATGTTATAAACCTAATCAAAGATATCTCTGACCAGACAAATCTACTTGCTCTAAATGCAGCTATTGAAGCGGCTCGTGCAGGTGAGCATGGACGTGGTTTTGCAGTTGTTGCAGATGAAGTTCGTAAGCTCGCCGAGAGAACACAGAAGGCTACAAGTGAAGTTGAAGTTACTGTCTCCTCTCTCAAGCAGAATACTCAAGAGGTTCACGAGCACTCTTCACATATGGAAAAACTCTCTCATAGCTCTAATGAACAGATGATTGTTTTTCAAGAGAGAATGACACAACTAACTGAAAACTCTAATGAAATTGAGAGAGAGACCACAGATGTGACTTTTGCCATTTTTACAGTTCTAAGTAAATTAGATCATCTACTCTTTAAGGCAAATGGCTACAAAACAGTCTTTACTCAAAAAGTCCATGCTGATTTTAGTAGTGATTTAGAGTGTCGTTTAGGTAAATGGTACTTTAATGGTACAGGTAAAGAGAAATTCTCAAAATGTCCAAGCTTTCCTAAAATGCAAGCTCCTCATAAATCAGTTCATGAAAATATTAAAAAAGCTGTTCACTGTGTACAAGAGGGCACATGTACAAAAGAGTCTCAAAATGTAATGACTTTCTTTCACGAAGCAGAAGAAGCGAGCAAAGAAGTCATAAATGTTTTAAGTAGCCTTCTTGCTGAAGAAAAAAGTATGAGACGTAATCAATAAAATATTTCTACTCAAATAAGGAGGAGAGAAAAGAGCCTTTCTTCTTCGGTTTATAAATTGAAGTTCTCTCGTCTATAAAGTCAGGGTCACCCTTTTCAAATATATCTTGAGATACTTTCACAATATGTTTTTTTGGCTTTTCTTCTTTAACATATCCATTATCTTTTCCACCCATTGCTCCATGAGGAATACACATGATATCTCCTTTAAAGATAGATTATTTCTCTTTATATTTACTATTGTACTCATATTTTGTGTAGCAAGTGTGCATATAAACACCTAATCTATTATCGACTCTTTAAAGTATCTATCTACATTCATATATGTTTTCCCTGTGTGATCTTTAAATATTAGGTTGGTTTTATTCAGTTTTGATATATGTTCCACTCCCATAATTGCTAAAAGATTTCGCACACCATAAAGAAGTTGTTTATGATAAGAGGCTACATTCTGTGCCTTTTGCTCAACTAAAAAAGAGGCTCGTTTAGCCTTCTCCTGTGTTGCAAGTCCAACAGGGCAGTTTCTACCATGGGCACCTGAACACTCACGGGCACGAATACAGCCTGCACTCATCATAAAAGCTCTAGCAATCGCAACATAATCTGCTCCAATTCCAAAAAGAACTACTGCATCATCAGGAGTAAGAACCTTCTCACTTGCTATGAGTTTGACCTTCTCTCTTATACCCACTCTTCTTAGAGTAGAATCAGCGATATAAAGAGCTTTGGCAATTACCATGCCCACTGTCATCATCATCTCTAGTGGTGCTGCTCCACTCCCACCATCTCCACCGTCAATAGTGATAAAATCAGGGTAAGAGGCTGAACCCTCATCAACCCTTTTTTTAATAAGATTTGCATACTCATCAAAAGAGTCTTGAGAGGAGATAACTATCTTTACTCCGACAGGTTTTTGGGAGAGCTCTTTAAGTCGGCCCATAAAATCAAAAAGCTCTTCAAGATTGTGTGCATACGGAAATTGATTTGGAGAGAAGAGATCTTTAAAAGGCTCAACTCCACGATAGTATGCAACCGCCTCGCTTACTTTTGAGCCAAGAAGTTTACCCCCTGTCTGCTTCGCCCCTTGTGCCATCTTAATCTCTGTCATTTTTGCGAAACACATACTTTTTTTATATCTATCTTCGTCAAAATTCCCATCGCTATCTCTTACACCATATAGTCCACTCCCAATCTGAAATATAATATCAGGAATATCTTGAGGGACACTCTTTGGAAAAGCATCTAAAGGAGCTTTCCAATTAACTCGGTAACAGACCAGACTTACTGCATCAAAAAGATAACTCTCACTATCTGCTGAGTGAATTACAAGATGCCGATAAACTCTCTGTGCAAGTGCTTTGTTTAGTAAAAAAGCCAAAGTCTTATAAATAGCTTTTGCAAAAAAAGTACCCTCTTTCATATTCAAGTAAGCACTATCTTTTTTTTTATATCTATGTGTGTATAAAAAATTTGAAGTTAAGCTCCCCTCACCCGTATTAATTGGAAATCCACCAAGGTATGCACCCTTACTAAAAGCTCGTGTTCCTTCAGGGGATATTGCCCCATCACTCATAGCACTTCGTCCAAAAATTGATTTGCTTGTAAAAGGGTTTAGGGAGTTTTCTCCAAAAGTTACTGAGAAGTCATCGCTTACATCTTGAGTATTTAAAACACAGTTAGCATTTTTTATGGAGAGCCGAGCACTCTTTTGAGGCTGTCCTGGGGAGAAGGAGGCATAGGCCATTTTTCTCTCAGCTGCATCATAGACCCATTTTACCTTATCAAAAGACTCATAAAATTTCTCATCACCAAAGTACTGTCGCATGGGGTCACGAAGTAGATAAAAGAGATACCTCATTCTCCCAATAAGTGGGTAGTTTATAAGAAGCTGGTCTTCCCTCTGAATAAAGCGATCATAAATTAAGATAAAAATACCCAAGAGAGTAAATAAAATTAAAAAGGCTTTTATTAAAAACATTAATATTGGAAAATTATAAGTTCCAAGATTATTTGTAAATGAGAGTAAGGCTTCCATCTACTTAACTTTTGTCACCAAATATAAGCCTGTCAAGTGAAAATTTACCAGCACCATTTGCAAAAAAGACAAACAGAAAAAGCATATAATAAAGAGGGATCTCAAAACCATTTTCTCCAGCAGAAAAACCATTTGGAAGGTGTACTGTTACAATTGCAACTATCATAATCACTATAAGAGGAAGGGAGATTATCCGTGTTAAGAGTCCAAGAGTTAAAAGTACTACACCGGCGATTTCTGTACTTGCAGCCATATATGCATTAAGTGTTGGAAAAGGTATACCCATAGAACCAAACCACTCGGCAACTGAATTAATATCTGCCCATTTCATCATTGCAGGTTCATAAAAACCATAAGCTACTGCTAATCTTGCAAAGAGCAGAGAGAGTGACTTTCCATATTCACTCAAACGTGAAAATTCTATATAAGTTTGTTTGCATTTCATAATAAACTCCTCTAGTTTTATGGAGAAATTGTACTCTTCTTATGTGTAGTCTTTGTGTAACTTTATGAACACAAAGACTACACACTATTTATGATATACTAAACTTCTTGCATAACCTAGACCCTAAATCAAGTTTAGGGTGACGAAGTTCCAACTGACCGTCATTCCAAACTTGATTTGGAATCTAATTTATGAGTTATGAAAGAAGTCTACTACATAAATATAGAATAAAAGGGGTGGAATGTTTAAGGGGCATAGTTGTAACTTAAGACCAATTGATACATTAATCAGGGTAATACTAGCCACACTTATACTTTTTTATGCTCTCTTCTCTGGCTATTATTTTTTAATTATTATTACTCTTATTCTCTACTATACTGGTCTAAATAAATTCTGCTTTGTATACTACTTTTTAAAAATAAATGACAGACTTAGCATAACCAACCATTATCTTACTTTTTTACCAAAACATAATCCTTCCGCTGTTTTTATCTTTGATATGAAAGGTAAAATACTTTTTAAAAATGATGCAGCCAGAAGTGATATTAGCTGTATTAGCTCCATTTTTGATATTGATACAAAAGAGCACGAAGAGATTATAAAAAACTCAAAACTTGAAACAGTTATTTTTGAGTGTCGAGGTAAACACTACCAAATACAGCTTCAAGGAGTAGCTAAAGAGAGATTTTTACTTGCATACCTTACAGATGTAACAGAGGTTGTAGAGCTAAATGATGCTATCGAAGAGACTCAAAGAGAGGTAATCTACACCATGGGTGAAATTGGTGAACAGCGCTCTAAAGAGACAGGATTTCATGTAAAAAGAGTTGCAAAATACTCTAAACTCTTAGCACTTCTATATGGACTTCCAGAGAGTGAAGCAAACCTCTTAAAAATGGCCTCTCCTATGCACGATATAGGGAAGGTTGGTATTCCTGATGCCATTTTAAATAAACCGGGTTCCCTCAACAAAGAGGAGTGGACAATAATGCAGACACATGCTGAACTTGGATATAAAATGCTCAAAAAATCAAATAAAGATATCTTAAAAGCAGCAGCAATTGTAGCTTACGAGCATCATGAAAAATGGGATGGTTCTGGTTATCCGAGAGGACTCAGTGATGAAAATATTCATATATATGGTCGAATCACAGCCGTTGCTGATGTATTTGATGCTTTAGGCTCAGATAGAGTCTACAAAAAAGCTTGGGAACTAGATGATATCTTGAAACTCTTTGTTGAGGAGAGTGGAAAACATTTTGATCCACAACTTGTCTCTATCTTTTTAAATAACTTGGATGACTTTTTAATCATTCGTAATAAATTTAAAGATGTTGAACTATGACTCTAACTCGTTTTAAAATCTACTGCACCATAGCCATCTCTAAACCTGTTGTACAGCGGGCCCTAAAAGTTTCACTTATAGTTGGATCAGCTCTGAATCTTATAAACCAAGGTGATGTTTTAATTAACTTAGATATTGCAAACTTAAGCCTTATAAAATTTTTCTTTACCTATCTTATACCCTACAGTGTCACAACATACACTGCAACTGCTATGAAAATTGAATTCCAAATCGGAACAAAAGCAGTTATTGAAGCTGATTTAAAATGTAAAGGGTGTGGAGCTGAGATTCATATCATGCAAGATGAGCTTATACCGGAATGTCCTACTTGCGGGATTCATACTCAATGGAAACTAAAATAAGGGATATATATATGCTATTTGGCTTAATTAAACTACAAGATGATGAAAAAATTATCAAAAACAACTATCTTCAAGAGTTAGAAAAAAAAGCTGAACTTCTAGAGAGTATTATTTCTCAAAATTCTCTTGAACTCGCAAATACAATCTGTGAAAATGCTCAAAATGTAAACGACTCTTCCAAAAATCGTCTGATGAGTATTGAGAATACAAAAAGTATGGTTGATAGTTTTATTTCTCAGTCTATCGAGGTTAAAAATTTAACACAAAAGTCTGATAATATCGCAGATAAAACACTTCTTTCAAGCTCTCAAAGTGGAAAACATATCAACCATCTATCAGAGACCCTTCAAGAGAATCACCAACTCACAAATGAGTTTCAAGAACAACTTACTGAACTCTATGGAAAGATTAATGGAATTAACTCTCTTGTTGACTCCATCAAAGATATTGCAGACCAGACTAACCTTCTTGCTCTAAATGCAGCTATTGAAGCTGCTCGTGCAGGAGAGCATGGTCGTGGTTTTGCTGTTGTTGCTGATGAAGTTAGAAAACTAGCTGAAAATACTAACAAAGCAGCCAATCAAGTTCAAATAGAGATGCAGATAATTATGGGTATATCACATGATGTAGTTGAGCGCCAAAGCAATATGATAGAGGGAATTGAGAACAGTGTCTCTTTAGCTTCTCAGACTGTTCAAATTCTCGAAAATTTAGGAGAAAATGCCACTCAAAGTAAGGATGAAGTTTCAGTAGCTCTCAAGTGTATAGATACTCAACTTAAAAATTCTGAAAGTATTAAAGAGGATATGATTCAACTGGTTAAAGATACACAACAAGCAATTGAAGGCTCTAGTAAAAATATCCACTTAGCTCAAGAACTTATCACAAACCTAAAGCATTAAAATGCGCCTCTTTATTTTTTTTGTTTTTCTCTCTAGCCTGCTCTTTGCTTCAAAAGTTGAGCTAGAGATTTTAGGTTCAGGTGGTCCTGAACTTGATGGGCGAGCAAGTACATCCTATCTACTTTGGATTGATAATAGGGCAAGACTTATAGTAGATATGGGCAGTGGTTCCATGCTGCATTTTGAAGAGTCTGGTGCGAGACTTGAAGATTTAAATGCGGTTGTTCTTACACATCTGCATATTGATCACAGTGTTGATTTACCCTCTTTTGTAAAGGCTGGATTTTTCTCTCAAAGAGTTGAAAAATTAGATATTATTGCTCCAAGGGGCAATGAGTATTTTCCCTCTATAGAGGAGTATCTGCAAACCCTTTTTGGTAAACGCGGTGCATATAGATATATGCAAGATGTACTACTTAGTAGTAGTGACTCTTTTCAAATCAAAGCTGTAACAATAGACTCAAACAGGGTTATAACAAAAGAATATAAAGATTTCACACTCAAACTCATAAATGTAAATCACGGTATTGTTCCAGCTTTAGCTCTTGCTATAGAAGTCGATGGCAAAAAAATAGTAATTAGCGGTGACACAAGTAATAAAAATCGTCACTTAGAAAAAATTTCAAAAAATGCAGACCTCTTTGTAGCCCATCATGCCATTCCTGAGTATGCTGGTCATTTTGCAAAGAGACTTCACATGACTCCATCAACTATAGCTCAAGTAGCTTTTAAAGCAGATGTAAAAAAAGTTGTTTTAACTCACAGAATGAGGCGTACTTTAGATAAAGAGAGTGAAAGTTTAGAGATTATTAAAAAATTTTATAGAGGTAAAGTGCTCTTTGGGGAAGATAAAATGAGACTAAAAATATAAGCAGAGACTAAAAAAGTCTCTGAGTTAAATCAACCACACTTACCAGCGCCACATTTCATAGATTTTTTAGGTGCTTTTTTCTCGCCACCACATTTACCAGATCCACATTTTGCAGATTTTTTCTCACCACCACATTTTGCACCAGCTTTAAATGCAGCCTTGTCTCCACCACATTTAGAAGCTGGTTTTTTCATAGAGCTACCACATTTACCTGCACCGCACTTCATATCTGATGCACTAAGAGTAGTTGTCCCCATAGCCATAAATAATCCTGCACCTAATAGTAGTGCCGCTAAATTTAACTTTTTCATTTTGAATCCTTTTGTTATGTTAAAAGTATTGTACAAACTTAATGTGTAGTCTTTGTGCGTTACAAAAACTAATAAATCTCTTTTACTCTTCCCACTTCACCACTCATCAATCTTACTTTAATTCCGTGTGGATGTTTTTGTGAGGAAGTCAAAATATCACGAACTATACCATCTGTTAAGTAGCCAGTATCTTGATCTTGCTTTAATACTATGGCCACACTCTGACCATGTTTTATATTTTTTCTCTGTGTACCATCAAGCATAATAGTTCTCCTTATTTATATTATCTACTTCTATATTACCTTAAAGGAAATTTGAGAGTAAATGCACTACCGATACCTATTTGAGACTCTACCTCTATCTTGATATCTAACTCTTCACAAAGCTTTTGTACTATGTGAAGTCCTATTCCTATCCCTCTGTTCTGTTCTTTATAATGACGTTGAAAGATTTTTTGAGGATTTTTTATACCTATACCACTATCTTCTATAAGAAGTATATTATTTTTAAGTGAAATAAAGACACTACCCTTTTTCTTATTATATTTACAAGCATTACTAATTATATTATCAACTATACGAGTAAGTACATCTCTGTTTACTTCTATAGTAAATTTTTCCAATTCTGTTCTAATATTAATATCTTTGAAGAGTGTCTCAAAGTATGCACTACGTTTTTCTAAAAACTTATCCAACTCTATATTTTCTACTTGAAGCTTACTCTGTTTTATATAGTAATGAAGATTCTCTTGTAGTGCGAGAATATTTTCTATTGCTTCGTCACTTCTTTTAATAGCATCATTCTCCCCAAATTTCTTTTTTAAAATTTTTAAGTTTATTTTGAGTGCAGAGAGAGGGGTATTAAAATCATGCAAAATATCTTTAACAAACTCTTCATTGAGTTGCAGTGCTTTTTTAAGTGGCCGTAAGGCATAAAGTGCAAACAAAAAAGATTCTAAAATAAGAGCTATGAGATAAAGAGTGTACTCAATAGCAATATGTTTTTGGATTATATATTGATTTTTTATATACTCATTTTGAGAGATATACATTTTAATATAGGATTCTTTAAATCTAAAGAGCATATAGACTTCATCATCTTTATAAAATGTATGTAATTTTTTTTTACCTACATCTTTAATAAATTTCACATTAAAATCTTCACACTTTTTATCTAAATGACACTGCATAATCTTGTTTCCAACATGCATCTCATATTCGTGAAGGACCTTATTATAATGTTGATATATCACGATAGATAGAAAGACAAACTGAACACTAAAAAAGAGTAAAAAACTCTTCTTTAGTGACTCTTTTTCATAACTTTTCAAGTATACAATCCAAATATTTTTTCATAAGAAATATTATACCTTATTAATTATTTAGCTTTTTCCACATTTGCCTGCAGCTTTCATTTTATGCATATCAACTCTTGGGCTATCATCCCCATTCTGAGTTTTGATTGCATGTTCTAACTCTAAATCTGATTTACTTTTTTTTGTAGGAGCATAATGAGTACGTGTGGTTTTTTGATTTGCTCCACATTTACCTGCTGCTTTCATTTTAGACATATCTTGTCCATCATCTTCTATACTTGATGGACTTTTTATCGCATGTTCTAACTCTAAATCTGATTTACTTTTTTTTGTAGGAGCATAATGAGCACGTGTAGTTTTTTGATTTGCTCCACATTTACCTGCTGCTTTCATTTTAGACATATCTTGTCCCTCATCTTCTATACTTGATGGACTTTTTATTGCATGCTCTAACTCTACACTTGCTTCGTTTGCATATACTACTGAGAATGCTAAAATTCCCGCTAAAATTATCTTTTTCATGATCTTTCCTTTACTTTGTATGTTAAGGGTAAAAACCCCACCTCTACTTTTTAGTTAAGGAAATTATAGATTAAGAGCATTACTTGAACATTACTTCATGAAACTTATATTTCATAACTCTTCAAGCATATACCCCACACCCCGAATATTTTTAATATCAAGATTTAGTTTTGATTTTAGTTTTGAGAGATTGACTCTTAGTGCATTTGGATTTGGGTGTTCTAAGAAATCAAAGAGATTTTGAGTCGGGACAATCTTTCCCTTTTGAGTGATGAGTTCATGAAAAATATTGCCTAAAACATCGGCTAAACCAACTGTGACTTCATCTTGTAGAAGTTCTCTGGTTTGCGGATTATAAGAAAGATTTTTATAACTTAGGGTATTATTTTTCATATAGCGACTCTTTATTCGAATCACAAGCTCTTCTATATCAAAAGGTTTTTTGATGTAGTCATCAGCCCCAGCACTAAATCCTTCTCCAACTGAAGAGATATCACTCAATGCTGTTGTATATATAGTAGGTGTTGTATCATCTGCACTCTTGAGAGATTTTAATATTTGGAAGCCATCATCACCTGGAACATTTACATCAAATATATAGAGGTCATATGAGTTAGTGAAAGTTAAATCATAAACATCATCACTCTCATATGCACTATGAACATCAAATCCTTCCATCTCTAAAAAAGCTTTTATGGATGCATGTAAATTTTGATCATCCTCTAACAGTAAAATTTTCATTTTTTATTCATTCCTTCGCATTTAAGGTACTTAGCATTTAGTTTTTCACCAAATACAGGTACTACTCCAAACTTCCAATTAATCTTTTTAGCTTATCAAAAATATCTTTCATATGTTCTTTAAACTCCTCTTCAAGCTCAAAGCTATGCAGGATATCTTCAAGTGCTATTGTACTCATTGCTGTTTTTCCATCAAGCTCATATACCGATATTCGACATGGAAGATAGACTGACATCTCAGGGTGAGTTGTTAAAGCAGCCTGTGCTGCAACAGGGTTACATAGCTCAAATACGGTAATAGCATTATCAATAGGGTGTCCTTTAGTTTGAAGTATCTCTTGAAACTTATACTCTTTTAAAACTCCAAAACCAAACTCTTTAGCATTTTTCTCAATACTATTTTGTATCTCCTCTAAACTTTTATCTGTTGTTTTTATGTAAAGCATTTTTTATCCTTTTTTATATTTTCATATTTTTTAAACGTAGTGCATTAAGTATAACCGATACTGAACTAAAACTCATAGCTGCTGCTGCTATAACAGGTGATAGTAAAACTCCAAAAAATGGAAATAGAACTCCTGCAGCGATAGGAACTCCTGCACTGTTATATATAAAAGCAAAAAAGAGATTTTGCTTAATATTTTGCATCGTTATACGACTTAACTTTAGAACTTTAACTATACCAAGTAAATCACCTTTTATAAGTGTCACTCCAGCACTCTCAATGGCAACATCAGTACCTGTTCCCATAGCTATACCTACATCTGCTTGAGCTAGTGCTGGTGCATCATTTATGCCATCTCCAGCCATCGCTACAATAGCACCACTACTTTGAAGTATTTTAATTCGCTCTATTTTACCCTCTGGCATTATATCTGAGTGAACCTCATCAATGCCTAGTTTCTCTGCCACACTTTGGGCTACATCTCTGCTATCACCACTCAACATAACTATATGTATACCATCTTCTTGAAGTCTTTTTATAGCCTCTAAAGATGTACTTTTAATAGGATCTTCAATAATAAAAACTCCACAGAACTCATCATTAACAGCCATAAAAACAAGACCTTTTCCACTTTTAGTAAATACTCCTAGCCCCTCGTTTATACTCAGTGTTTCAATACCAAGTTCATTGAGAAACTTCTCACTTCCTAAAACAACTCTATCTCCATTTATATGTGCTAAAACTCCTCTACCTGTAATAGCCTCAAAATCTTCTACTTTTAAATGTTCTACACCTTGAGTCTCTCCATAATCTACAACTGCTTGAGAGAGAGGGTGCTCACTTAAGCTCTCTAAACTAGAGGCATACTCTAGTAATCTTTTCTCATTAAAATCGCCTATGACTTTAAACTCTGTCACGCTTGGAGTACCTTCTGTTAGTGTCCCTGTTTTGTCAAGAACTAGTGTTGTTACTCTCTGCATTGTCTCTAGTGTTTGTGCATCTTTAATTAAAATTCCCATAAGTGCTGCTCGGCCTGTTCCTACCATAATAGATATCGGAGTTGCCAAACCTAAGGCACATGGACAAGCGATAATAAGAACTGCAACTGCAGAGACTATAGCATAAGCAACTCTAGGCTCAGGGCCAAAGAGCCACCAAGCAAAAAATGCTAAAATAGCAGATAGAACAACTGCCGGCACAAAATAACTCGCTACACTATCTGCAAGCTTTTGAATCGGAGCACGAGAACGTTGCGCATGAGAGACCATTTCTACAATCTGTGCAAGGAGTGTCTCACTACCAACTTTTTCTGCTCTCATCAGTAGGGTTCCATTTTTATTTAAAGTAGCCCCTATAAGCCTATCACCTTGTGCTTTTTGTATGAGTAGCGCCTCACCTGTTATCATAGACTCATCAACACTACTTTGGCCCTCATTTACCACTCCATCGACTGGAATTTTCTCTCCCGGTTTAATACGCAAGAGATCACCAACTACAACATCTTGGAGATTAACACTCTCTTCCTCTCCCTGATCATCTATACGATGAGCCTGTTTAGGAGCTAAATTTAGGAGTGTTTTAATAGCACTGTTTGTTTTACTTCTTGCATTGAGTTCTAAAACTTGTCCTAAAAGAACTAAACTCGTAATCACCGCTGCAGCTTCAAAATAAACATGGACTAAGCCATCTTCTGTCTGCATAAGAGGAGGAAACATACTAGGTGCAAAGAGTGCAACTAAACTATAAAGGTATGCAGTACCTACACCAATGGCTATAAGTGTAAACATATTAAGATTCCAACTCACTACAGAGTTATACCCTCTCACAAAAAAAGGCCAACCAGCCCATATAACAACAGGGGATGCAAGTAAAAACTCAAACCACTGTATATTTAACATTGAGATTTCTGCTGGTATATAGTGAGGTATTAAGTCACTTATCATAGCCACTATAAAAATAGGAAGAGCAAGCACTACACTTACCCAAAATCTCCTGCTCATATACTCAAGCTCTCTGTTTTCCTCCTCCGCCACTATATCCATAGGCTCTAGAGCCATACCACATTTGGGGCAACTTCCCGCTCTATTTTCTTGAATTTCAGGATGCATAGGGCAGGTATAGAT